>Ga0334883_1000985_pt1 | contig 45684 bp, 29 predicted proteins | sample GraSluR1_MG_6_FD_207230 | JGI IMG/M metagenome (GOLD analysis project Ga0334883, IMG submission 207230) | Sludge microbial communities from methane-producing bioreactor in Wageningen University, Netherlands - Granular Sludge_09_05-R1 | ecosystem: Engineered > Bioreactor > Anaerobic >...
AGCGTCGGGCTCCATGGTTGGCCTCCTCTGAAATGTGGGATACTACATACACCCACTCTCCAATAGAGGTCAAATGCACCTACCGTAAGCCCGACCTACGCGTTCACGAACAGCGCGATCGCGACCCCAGAACTTGGTTCATCTGTGCAAAAGTCGGTGCATACAGGCATCTAGTACAGCAGCTTGTGGTCGCGCAGGCCGGTGAAGCCGTCGATGATGAGCCAGACGCCCGCGGCCAGCATGGCACCCACGATCATGCCAAGGAACAGGGGGCGGAAGCGCCGGAAGGCCCCGAAGCCGCCGTAGCGCAGGAGTAAGGTCTGGCTCAGCCAGCCCAGGCACACCGACAGCCACTCCCGGGGCAGATAGACGATGTAGCTCATGGCATAGCCCACGGGGTGCAGAGGCCACCACAGATAGCGGGTGCGCAGCCAGGTGAGCAATACCACTTTGAGGGCCCCGTAGCCCACGATGCAGGCACTCAGCCAGTCGGTGCTCTTGGAGTTGACGCCGACGATCCTCTCCATGAACTGATCGCAGGCCCGGGGGAGGCTCACGAAGCGGTAGGTGTTGATGGCCACACCGCCGTGGGTGTAGGCCGCATCCAGCAGCGCCCGGTAGGAGACGGGAATGGCCACCAGGGCGGCGATGGCCAGGGCCCAGGTGAGCTCGCGACTATAGGTGCCGAACTCGTCGGAGATCTTCAGCGACTGCATGACCCGCGGCATCGGCGAGACGCGCATGTCGTGGGTGAAGGCCAGGAGCACGGCGACGGAGGACCATGTGGCCTGGGGCAGGGCCCCCCGGGGCACCCAGGCGCGGAGGATGTCGTGGGCGCGCCAGTCGGGCTCGGCCATCCACGGCATTCCCGCCTCGGAGACGAGCCGGGTCATCGCCAGGTTGTAGCCGAAGGCCACCAGCAGCACCAACGCCCCCGCCCAGGGCGGGATGTGGGCGTAGGCGCACCAGGCCACGAGGAAGGCGAAGGACAAGACGGCGCCCCAGACGGCGGCCCGGTAGGAGAGGGGCTCGTCGGCGTCGTCGGCTGTGGAGAAGCTCAGGCCCTGCAGGACGATCTTGCCAAGTGGCCTACGGGCCAGCCAGATGCTCACCGCAGCCAGGGCCAGGTAGGCCCCGGCGGTCTGCTGCCCGGGGAAGGGGAAGCCGTCGCCGCCGGAGGGGATGGTGACTCCATTGAGGCCCAGGGCCGTGCCGAGTACCGCTTCCAGCCGCGCGATCCAGTAGAAGGCCCACAGGCTGAAGGAAACCTCGCGGGTGAGAAGGAAGCTCAGCCCGATGATCAGAGGGTGGAAGGCGAAGTAGAAGGTGCCGATGGCGCTCCAGGGACGTCCCCAGGTGTACGTGGGATAGGCTTTGCCCATCAGGGCGGCCAGCTCCACCTCGGGCAGCACGGGATAGTAGGCGTGCAGACCGTTGTAGAAGTGGAGCAAGAAGGCCCCGCCCAGCCCGATCCACATCACCTTGCTGCGCCAGAACTGATTGGCGAAATACCCGCCCCGGGGGTCGTCGATGACTTCCAGGGGCACGGCCGCCAGAGGGAACAAGAGCCTCTCATTGCTCACCCACTGCCGGCGGAACAAGGTGAGCAGGCTCATCATCAGCACGTAGGTGGCCAGGGTGAACAGCGTCCAGGCGGTGAGAGGCACGACCCAGGCGCGCCACGGCACCCCGTACGGTGAGCCCTCGTACAGGCCGCGCACCACCTCGGGGTCTGAGGGGGACATCCAGGGAGGGATGGAGTTGAGGAAGGCCTCGGAGTACGGCTTGTCCTCGGTGGCGTAGTAAAGCGGTCCGGCGATCATGGGAATGAGCTTCTGGCCCAGGTCGATGGAGGCGATGCCCGAGGCCAGGACGTTCATGGTGAAGATCACCAGCAGCTCGGCGCGGCTGAGGGCCAGGGGACGATGGAAGAGCTTGAGCACCACGTTGAACAGCACGAAGATGCACAGGAAGATGAAGAAGCCGCCGATGGGGGGATAGGTCAGGGAGATCTGAGTGCCGTGGATGATGAGCTCGGCGTACTGGCTCCAGTCACCGAGGAAGGCGGCCGAGAGGACGCCGAGCACCAGGGCACGCCAGGTCAGGCCACGGTTCATGGTACCGGTTACGCCCCTGCACAGGTGCGGTGATCGCCGGCCGCGCCGCCGGCACCAAGGGCGGCAAGTTCCCCCCCTGTCCGCCGGAGACCTCCGCGATCCGTCCCCGGCGGGCCCAGGGCGTCATACCGATTCGGCGGTGGTGTGATGCGATGTAATCACCCCGCCTCCAACATCTTCGGCAAAGGGAGCAGTGCCCATGCGAGTGCTGATCATCACCGAGCGCTATCCGCCGCAGATCGGCGGCGTCGCCGTCTCCACGTGCCGCATCGCGGGCTCACTGGCTGCGGCGGGGCACTGTGTGCACGTGCTGAACCTGAGAGCCGACCTGGAGGCCTGCCTGGTACAATCGGGCCCGGAGGATGCCGTCATGGTGCACCGGGTGGGGGTGCAGCCGGGAGATGACATGGCCCTGCAGCTCGTGGGCAATATCATCTGCGACCTTCACGAGCGCGTGGGCTTCGACATCCTCCACGGCCACTACCTCACACCTCCGGGCTACCTGGCCGCGTTCCATGCGCAGTTCCTGGGCACCCGGTCGCTGGTGTCCGTGCGCGGCAATGACGTGGACCGCGGCATGTTCGTGGGGACCCAGCTTCCCTTCGTGCGCTGGACACTGGAGCACGCCGATGCGATCGGCTGCGTCAGCCGCGAGCTGGTGCACAAGTGCCGCGTACTGTCGGGGCGGGAGGACGTGCGGTACACCCCCAACTCGGTGGATGCAGAGGTGTTTCGCCCGCTGCCGCCGGACCCGGCGCTGGCCCGGAGCTTCGGGATCGACGGCCACACAGTGCTGGGCTTCGTGGGCGAGCTGAGGTTCAAGAAGGGCACGCTACATGTGCTGGAGGCGTTCCGGCAGGTTCGCCAATCCGGCCCCTGCAAGCTCCTCTTGGTGGGCGGGCTGCGCGGGCCGGATCGCTCGGCGTTGCGGCTGTACCTGCGGCAGCACCCGGAGCTGCGCGATGACCTCCACGTTGTGGAGTACATCCAGGACAGGGAGGAGCTCATCAGACACTACAACCTGATGGACCTTGTCCTGCAGCCCTCGCTGTGGGACGGGATGCCCAACAGCGTGCTGGAGGCCATGGCCTGCGCCAGGCCGGTGTTGGCCAGCAGCGCCGGGGGCATCCGGGACATCGTCACCCACGGAGAGACCGGACTGCTCATCAGCCCCCACGAGCTGCAGCGTCTTGGGGAGGGTTGCCTGGAAGCCCTGGAACTGGGGGAGGCGGAGCTGCGGCGGATGGCGGCCGCGGCCCGGGATTACGTCTCGGCCGCGCACCGCCCCCAGCAGGAGCTGGAGCGCCTTACGGAGCTGTACCGTGGAGGGAGGGCCGCGCGCGGCGGGTGATGGATCTCGCAGGGGGGGCTCGGAGCTCCAGCGAGTTCGGAGGCACCTGAGCCCCGAACGCCGGCCTCCGCGGACGGGCCGAGCAGATGCTCTGCCTACCGTGAAGAGAGGCTTCCGGTGCGTCCCGGGGGGAAGATGACGATGGCCGCGACGCCCTCCACCAGCTCGCGGGGGAGGAAGGGGGCCGGCTCCAGCACGCCGTCGCGCCCGCGTCTGTGCCAGGTATGGCTGTCTCGGCTCACATTGCGGTTGTCGCCCAGGACGATCAGATGGCTTCCGGGGCAGGTCACAGGTCCCCAGGCGTAGTCCATGTGCTCCCGCAGATAGGGCTCCTCGGCGACCCGGCCGTTGCGGATCAGCTTGCCCTCGCGGATCTCGATGATATCTCCGGGCACGGCAACCACTCGCTTGACGGTCAGATCGCGGCTACCCAGGACGGGCACGGGAGAACGGAAGAGCACCAGGCTGTTGCGCCGCGCGACGCCGCGTTCGCCGGCGGCCCTGACGATCAGGACCCTATCGCCCTCGCACAGCGTGGGGGCCATGGCATCGCCGTCCACCAGGCAGATGCGACAGACCGAGCCCGTGCACAGGCCGACGGCAATGAGGGCTCCGCAGAGAAACAGCAGGGCATTGCGCCACAGGCGGCGGCGCGGTGAGAGGCGGGGCCGCCGCGGCTGGGGCATACGGGCCGCCAGCTCTCGGAGCACCTCCTGAGGATCTCGGCGCGGCTGCTGCGACATGGCCTGACCTCACAGCGGCACCGCTTTATCGAGCCGGTGCAGACTTGTCGCGGCGTGTGCGTTCGTGGTTATGAGACAACGCTCGGTGGAGTTATGTTCCGGCGGCTTGGTCCGGACTGGAGCAATGGGGGCATCGCGGGGGCTGTGGCGGGCTTGGCAGCGGCGGTGACGACCCGGCGGATGGTGGCAGTACCTCTCCTGCGTCGGAGCCGCGCGCCCTGGCGGCCCGGGGGTGTGGCCGAAAAGTCCAGCCCGCCCGGTTCCTGTCATTCTGAGCGTCCATCTCGCGCAGCGAGATAGCGAGGGATCTCGCTGAATGCCGGAAGATTCTGCGAGCTGCTCTTGCCGGGAGCGGACGCTCTCAGGGTACCCCCCCGTCGGAGACGGGGTTCTCGGCCGGCCCGGTTCCTGTCATGCCCGGCGAAGGCGGGGTTTCCGACCGGACCTCTAGCCCGCCCCGTGGCCCTCCGTGCGCGGCAGGACAATGCAGAACCTCGCGCCGCCCTCAGGCCCCTCTTCGACCCACACCTCTCCCCCTTCGCCCTCCACGGCGTGCTTGACGATGCTCAGCCCCAGACCGGTGCCGCCCAGCGCCCGGGAGCGGGCGCGATCCACGCGGTAGAAGCGCTCGAAGACCCGCTGCCGATGCGCAGCGGGGATGCCGGGGCCCGTGTCGGTGACCGTGAGCTGCACGTGGCTGTTGATGGCTGCGGCGGCGAGGCTCACGCGACCGCTCTCAGGGGTGTACTTCACCGCATTGTCGATGAGATTGACCAGTGCCTCCATGAGGCTTTCTTCCCGGCAGAACACCTGGAGGTCCGGGGGAACCTGGATGCCGATACTGATGCTCTTGGCGTCCGCCTGGGGACCGAGCCGCGCCGCCGCCTGAGCCATCGCGTCCGCGACCGACAGCGGGCCGCGCCGGGCCGCGGCCTCCACGCTCTCGTAGCGAGCCAGGGTGAGCATGTCGTCCAGCAGCCGCGACAGGTTCTCGGTGTTCTGCACGATCTGGCCCAGGAAGCCCGGGGCCGCTTCGGGGTCATGGATGGCCCCGCTGTTGAGTGTCTCAGCCAGAGCGCGGATAGCGGCCACGGGCGTGCGAAGCTCGTGGCTGGCATTGGCGACGAAATCCTGCCTGACCTGCTGGATGTGCTCGATCTGCGCCATGTCGCGCAGGGCGATGACCACGCCGATGAGCTCGCCGCCGGGAGAGGTCACGGGTGTGGCGGCGGCGACGACGGCCCGATCGGTGTCGCGTCCCGGCCCGAGCCGCGCCTGTCCGGGAGTCTGCAGCCGTAGCGTGCGCCGCGCCAGCTCCTGCACCTCGTAGTCCATGGCCACTTCCGAGAGCCTGCGCCCCACAGCGGCCTCCGGGGGCGTGCCCAGCAGCCGGCCCGCGGCGGCGTTGTAGATACCGATCTCCTCGTCGGGCGAGAGCACCAGTATGCCGTCGGACATCTGGGCGAGGATCGAGCGCAGGTGAGCGGTGCTTCTCTGCTGCTGCTCCTGACTGAGAGCGAGGTTGCGGGCCATCGAGTTGAGCGTCCGGGCGAGTGCGGCAAGCTCCCCGTCGCCCTCCTCGTGGGCTCGGGCCGTGAGGTCGCCTTCGCCCAGGCGGCGCGCCGTGCGGGCCAGGTCCGCAACCGCGCGCGTGGTGCCCACGGAGAGACGCACCGCCAGCAGAGCGGCGACGATCAGGGCGACGAGAGCCGCGAGGCTGATGTCGCGCGCCCGGGCCGCCCAGGCGCGACGCACGTCGCCCATCGGCACCGCGAGCCGGACGATGGGCTCCGTAGGGCCGATGCTCTGGGCGACGTACAGGAGCTCCTGCCCCACCGTGGTGCTCCCCCGGATGGTCACTCCGAGACCCTCGCGCACGGCCTGATCGATCTCGGGGCGCCCCCGGTGACTGCTCATCTGCCGCGCGTCGGCCTGACTGTCGGCAAGGACCGCGCCGTCGGGCGCGATGATCGTGATCCGCATCCTGCCCGCGGCGGCCATGCGCCGCACCATCGCCTCGACGGCCTGCGCGTCCCCGGCGGCGCCGATCACCTCCCGCACCAGCCCGCACTCGTCCGCCAGGCGTGTGACCGAAGCCTGCCGCACATCGCGGCGATAGGCCTCACGCAGGTACAGGCCCAGGCCCAGTAGCAGGGCCGCGATCAGCGCCACGTATGCCCCGGCGATCCGCCATCGCAGGTTCAGTCCCATAGCCTATTCCGCCAGTCTATAGCCCACGCCGCGCACGGTCAGTATGCGCCTGGGATTGCCGGGATCGTCCTCGATCTTCTGGCGCAGCCAACGGATGTGCACATCCACCGTATGCTCGTCGATGTAGTCCGCTTCGCCCCAGGCCTGCTGCAGGATAACCGTGCGCGTCAGGGCGCGGCCGCGGTTGCGGGCCAGACAGTGTAGCAGGGCGAACTCCTGGGGTGAGAGCTGAACCTCGCGCTCCCCCACGGTGACCAGCCGCCGGGCCCCGTCCACCACCAGATCCCGCACCCTGAGGACCTCCTCGTCCTGCACGACGCGTCCCTGCGCCCGGCGCAGCACCATCTTCACCCGCGCCACCAGCTCCCGCATGTAGAAGGGCTTGACGATGTAGTCATCGGCGCCCAGCTCAATCCCCGCCACCCGGTCGCTCTCCGAGGCCTTGGCCGTGAGCATGATCACCGGCACCGAGGAATGCCGGCGCAGGGCGCGGTAGACGTCGAGGCCGTCCATGCCGGGCAGCATCAGGTCCAGGACGACCAGGTCCGGCTTGGCGCCGAGGGCCTCGGCCAGCCCATTGGGCCCGTCATAGGCCACCACCACCTCAAAGCCCTCCTGCTTGAGGGTGTAGGCCACGGAGTCGGCGATACTGCGCTCGTCTTCGACGATCACAACCTTGGCCATATCTGCTACCTGGAGCCCGGGCGGCACCGACCGGCCGCGTGCAGGTTGGTTCGCCCGAGCCCGATCCCTTCCCATGCTCTGTCCACCGGGCACTCGCTCTCAGCCTAGTGGACGATGGTTATGAGGAGGTTATGGTGCTGTCAAGGGTACCGAAAGCGGCGCCGGCGGCGGCCGTTGTGGGGCGTGGGCCGTTGTAGGGCGGGGGCCTGTACCCCGCCGCCGTTGTCGTGTGTCGTTGAGCCGTCGCGGTTCGCCGTCGCCGTCTACCCCGAAGGGGTAACACACAATAGCCACGGGTGAGACCCGTGGACCCTGCCCCTTCGGGGCAGACGGCGACGTCAACGGCAACGACGAGAGGTGGCGGGCTTGCCTTCCACGGGTTGCACCAGTGGCTCTCCCCTGCCTCTACCCTGCCTCTACCCTGCCTCTACCCCGCCTCTACCCCGCCTCTACCCCGCCTCTACCCCGCCGTTACCAGGGTCTGCACCAGCTTGCCCACGACCAGCGCGACCCCCAGGAAGATGAAGTAGGCAAAGGCGGCACGGACCCGGGCCGGATCGAAGCGTCGGGTGAGGCCGGCGCCGACCTGTGTGCCCACTACCGAGCCCAGCAGCAGCAGGAGCGCCAGTACCGGGTCGACGTTGCCCTTCAGCGCATGGCTGAAGGCGCCGTAGGTTGACACGAAAACCATCTGAAACAGGCTGGTGCCCACGGCCACCACCGTCGGGACGCCGATGGCGTAGATCATGGCCGGCATCATGATGAACCCGCCGCCCACACCCAGGAACCCACTGACGAGACCGCTGACGAAGCTGACGGCCACGATTCCCCACACGGAGATGGACGCGATGCCCGAGGCGGGCAGGGCGATGCAGGGCCGCAGTCTCAGTGCGCGGAGTCGGTCGGCGATGGCGGTGTGGGGTTCGTCTGTGCCGTCCCGTGCGTCCCGCGTGGCGCGGCTCTCCTGGAGTACTCGCGCGGCGATCCATGTGAGGACGATCGTGTAGGCCGCCCCCATCACCAGCGCCTCCACCGGCACCGGGGCCGCTCCGATACGCACCGTGCCGCAGGCATCCAGCCCATCCAGGGCCTGGGCGCCCAGCTCCGCCCCGAGGGCGGCCCCCACCAGACACAGTAGCCCCAGGCGATAGTCTATGCCGCCCAGATAGCTGTGGCGGACGCTGGCGGAGGCGCTGAGGCCGGCCATCTGGCTCAGCCCGGAGCCCACGGCGACGGGATAGGAGATGCCGAATAGCGCGTGGAGCAGCGGGGTGAGGAGGAAGCCGCCGCCGACGCCGAAGAAGCCTCCGATGGCGCCGATGAGCAGCCCGATCAGGGGGATCACGTAGGTGGGGATATCGACGTGCGCGATGGGCAGGTGGACCAAGGTGCAACCGCCCCTCCGTTCGCATGGCAAGGTGGCCGTTGCCGGTGCCCCGGCGGCGGTGGCCGCATACCGAGAGCCTCCAGGCGGTCGGAGGGACGGCACGGGCGTGCGGGTCGACAGAGCGCCATCATACACCATCGGGACGGCGGATGCACGGAGCGCTCTATCCCGACGCTCGGGAGGGGGGCGCCTTGCGACGGCGAATGTATATAGTGTATGTAGAGTGTCGGAGCACCGACGAGTGCGGGGCGTTTTTCCCGCGCCGGGACGTCCGGGACAGGGAGTTACCGCCGCGATGACGTGGGACGCAGGTCAGCCGAGACCGACTCAGACGGTCGCCATCCTGTTCACAGACATCGAGGGCTCCGTCAGGCGCTGGGAGAAGCACGGGGCCGGGTTCGAGCCGGTGCTGCAACTGCACGACCGCGTGGTGCGTGGCTGCATCGAGCGGCATCGAGGCCGCGAGGTCAAGACGCTGGGTGACGGCTTCCTGGTGGCTTTCGAGCGTGCCGGCGACGCGGTGCGGTGCGCGGTGCAGATTCAGCAGGCGCTGGCAGTGACGGAGTGGCCGGAGGGTGTGGACCCTGTGCGGGTTCGGGGGGCGGTGCATGCCGGGGAGGTGCTTTTGTCCGGCGATGACCTGCTGGGCCGGCCGGTCAACACCGCCGCCCGGATCCTGCAGGCCGCCACGGGTGGCATGACTTTGGTCTCCCAGACCGCGCTGGACCTGGCGGAACCGGACCTCCGCGCCGCAGTGGAGCTGATCGAGCTGGGCCCCCACGTGTTGCGGGATGTGGTGCGCCCGGTCCGGCTGCTGCTGGCCCTGCCGTCAGGCGCTCCGCCCCCGGCCTCCGTGTTCATCCGCTCCGCCGACAGCCTCCCCACCAATCTCCCCGTAGCCGTGGACGAGTTCGTGGGCCGGAGCCGGGAGATCGCCCGGGTGGAGGAGTTGCTCATCCGCCACGGCACGAGACTGGTGACCCTCGCCGGTCCGGGCGGGGTGGGCAAGACACGGCTGCTGCACCGGATCGGTGAGTTGTGCCTGGACGACTTCAGCGACGGGGTCTGGCTGGTAGAGCTGGCGGACATCGGCAGCCCGGCGGCGGTGCCCGAGGCCATCGCCTCGGCGCTGAGCATCAGTCTGCCGGGAGATGCGGCCGATCCCACGGTTCCGCTGGCACAGGCCCTGTCGCGCAAGGACCTCCTGTTGCTCCTGGACAACTTCGAGCACGTGATCGAGGCCGCTCCGGCGATCGCCCAGCTCCTGCAGGGTGCGGCGGGACTGAAGTGTCTGGTCACATCGCGAGAACGGCTTCAGCTACGGGCCGAGGGTGTGGTGCAACTGGCGCCTTTGGAGCTGCCCGATGCTTCAGACCCCCCGGAGGATCAGGCCACAGCCGACAGCTTCCGGCTCTTTTGCTACCGGGCCACCGCCGCCCGGGGAGCCCCCCTGGATGAGACGGAGACCCGGTGGGTGGCACCGATCTGCGCCGACCTGGGGGGTCTGCCGCTGGGGATCGAGCTGGGGGCGGCGCGCCTGGCGCACATGACCTGTGCCGAGCTGCATGAGAGTCTCAGCAACAGGCCTGTGCAGCTCAAGTCCGCCAGCCGTGATCTGGCCCCGAGGCAACGGAGCATCGAGGCCACCATTGAGTGGTCGGTGGGGCTGCTGCCGCCGGAGGAGGCCCGCACGTTCTACTCCGTCGGTGTGTTCCGTGGCGGCCTGTTTGCGGACGCGGCCGTGGCCGTCTGTGAGCGGGCCGACGCCGCCGAGCATCTGGAGAGCCTGCAGGACAAGTCGCTCCTGCAAAGTGAGGCCATCGGCGACCGCACTCGCTACAGCATGCTGCCACTGGTCCGGGCCTATGCCCTGGAGCGCCTGGAAGGCGAGCTGGACACGCTCACGGGCCGCGCCGCCAGGCACCTGACCGAGGCGTCCGAGCATCTGGACCTGCACGGCAGCCCCGCGGACCTCGCCTGCGCGCAAGCGGAGCTGGACAACGTCCGGACGGCACTGGGCTGGGCCCAGGAGCACGAGGAGAACGGCATCATCCTGCGCCTGATGCGCTGCTACTGGCCCATCTTCAACCTGGCGGGGTCGGCGACCGAGGGCATTGCGTGGCTGGAGCGTGCGGTCCACGCCGCCCGGCTCGAGCGAGACGAGCTGGCCGCCGCCCGGCTGCTCATCGCCTTGGCCGTCGGGCACAAGCTGGCGCGGAGACTCTCCGAGGCCGATGTCCTGGTGCAGCAGGCCCTGGAGGCCTGTGCGGCCGGGCAACACGAGGATGAGGCCTGCCGCCTGTGGGCCCTGATGGAACGCGGCTGCCTCCTGCATATGATGGGAGACACCGTCCACGGCGAAGCGGTGATCCACGAGTGCCTTGACGCCTACACGGCGATAGGCAGCAACTGGGGGCAGGCGGAGTGCCTCCGCGCCCTTGGGCGCATGGCCTGCGAGGGCGCGCGCTACGACGAGGCCCGCACGCATCTGCGGGCCGCGCTGGACCTCGAGGACCCGCGGCACCAGGCCTGGGGTGTGAGCAATACGCTGTTCGAGCTGGGGAACGTCGGTGCCGCCGAAGGTGACCCGGCCACGGCGCTGGAGCACTATCAGCAGAGCCTCAGACTCAGCCGGGATCTCGAGGACCAGCCGGGGCTGATCATGCGGCTCCTGGCGGTGGCGCGCACGTCGCGTGACCTGGGCGAGCGTCAGGCCGCCGCGACGGCCGCCCGAGAGGCTCTGATGCGCGCCCGCCGACACGCCCCGGGCATGGCCGACGAAGCCGCCGACATGGCACTGTCGGCGCAGTAGTGACGCTCAGGGCGTCGCGCTGTGACCCGCCGGGCGAAGGCACGGCGGCTGTGCCATCGGTGCCGGCGAGGTCCGCGGCCGGTTGGCACGCCGAGCGCGGCGCGGTGTTCCCCGCGCCGTCTTGTCCCTTCACGGCCCTTCGTCGTCGCCCTTGCCCCGTGGCGAAGGCCCCCTCCAGACCTGCGGGGAATAGGTTGGCCAAGGCACCCTACCACCCCGGCGATCATCGAGAGGAGCCGACACAATGCTCAGCTTCAGCAGCACGCGGCCCGCGGTATCCCTGTCCGCGGCCGCCCTGGTGGTGCTTTCGACCATGAGCGCAGGTGCCCGGCCGGCCATCGACTACGAGCAATGGCAAGAGTACCGCGAGTCGGTGCAGCACCCCGCCGGGGCCATCAAGCCCGCCGACCTGCAGCGGGCCCGGGAGAACGTGGAGCGCTACGAATGGGCCCGGAACTACGCCGACAGCGTGGCCGGGAGCGCCGACGGCATCGCCCGGCAGTTCACACCCCAGTACCTGGAGCACATGATCGGCCGGCTGACTCCGGCCTGCACCGGCCCCTGCCCGGCCTGCCGGGCCAAAGGCCTTCCCTGGCACCCCAACGGGCAGTGGTCGTGGTCGGCCCAGAAGCCCGACGAGCTGCTGTGCACCGTGTGCAGGACCGTGTTTCCCGATGATGAGTTCCCCGAGAGCGTGGTCCTGCCAAGCAAGTGGGACCCGGAGCAGAGCTTCGGCTTCGCCGGTGGCGAGCACTTCATGTGTTTCGGCTATCGGGCCCGCCCCAGTTTCACCGGGATCATCGCGGGCAGGAAGCTGGGGCACGTCAGTGGGCAGGTGAACACTCTGGCGCTGGCCTATGCCCTCAAGGGCGACCCGGCTCACGCTCGGGCGGTGAGGGCCATGCTTCTGAGGCTGGCCGAGGTCTTCCCCCGCTACATGGTCCGGGCCGGCTACGGCTATGGCGAGATCGCCGACATGGACCCGCACACGGCCGCCGAAAGCATCAACGCCCTGCCCGAGGACGAGCTGGTCTATCCGCCCAACGAGCCCGATCGCAGGCTACACACGGGGTTTTGGTCGGCCAGCCGCATCGGCACCTCCGGCATGGACGGCGGCTGGGTCAGTCGAATGGCCACCGCCTACGACCTCACCTGTGATGCGCAGGAGGCCGGCGTGCCCGTCTACAGCGAGCCGGACAGGGAGCGCATCGAGCGCGATGTGCTGCTGGAAAGCGCCTACCTGGCCGCCTGCGACGAGTCCATCAACAACAAGTCCGTGGGCAACCGTGCCGGCGCCGCCACCGTGGGCATGGTCGTGGGCTGCCCCGATCTCGTGCACTTCGGCCTCGAGGGCTTCGAGCGCACGGTGGAGGAGTGGTTCCTGCCCGACGGCGGGACCTCGGAGTCTCCGGCGTATGCGATGATGACGATGGGGGGCATCCAGGACTTCGCCCTGCTGTTTCGGGACTACACCGACCCCGAGGGCTTCGCCGCCGCCGACGGCCGGCGCCTGGAGGGCTTCAACGCCGCGCGGCAGACCCGCTACGGCGATTGCTGGCAGAGCCTGCTGTGGACGCTGCAGGGCGATCTGCGCTTCGCGCCCTCCGCCGATTCGTACCGGACCACCTCCATCGGCGCCGGGTTTGCGGAGCTGATCGCGGTGGCGTACCCCACCGACGAGCACCTGGCCTTCCTGAAGGAGACGCTGGGAGGGAACCTGAGCGGGGGCGCTTTGCAGAGCGCGATCTTCTACCGCGAGCCGGGGATTGAGGCCCGGCCGTTGCCCCCCTTCAGCCTCCCGGACATCGTGTTCCCGTTCCTGGCCCAGGGCTATCTGCGCACCGGCGAAACCGGCCGCGACAGCCTGCTGCTGCTCAACGCCAGCGACTGGGGCGGCCACCACCACTACGACAGTCTGGACCTGTATTACTGGAAGGACGGCCGGGAGCTGCTCTCCGACCTGGGATACCTGTGGGACCATCCGGACAGCGGCATGACCCGCCGGACGTTCTCGCACAACACGGCTCTCGTGGAGTGGGCCGGCCAGAAGACTCGGGACCGCGGCGGCAGCCTCCACCTGTTCACCGCCACCCCGCGGGTCAAGGCCGTGGAGGCCTCCTCGGCCGCGTATGACAAGGCCGAGGTCTACCGCCGCACCTGCGTGCAGGTGGACCACGGGGCCGCGGGCGCCTACGTCCTGGATATCTTCCGGGTGCAGGGCGGGGCGAGCCGGCAGTACGTGTTCCACGGGCCGAGCAACGACTATGAGATCGAGGGGCTGGAGAGTGGGCCGCGCGTTTCTGAGGCGCCGCCGATCCGGTTCGCCGTGCGCTTCCACCTCCCCCGGTTGGGCGAGGTGTTCGTGGACGATGTGGAGATCCGCGAGGTCCTGGCCGACGGCGAGCTGGGTCCCAACCTGGCCCCCAACCCCTCGGCCTCCGGCGCCGAGCCGGGCGGGCCGGTGCCGGGTTGGGGGTACTACTCGGGCAACGGCAGGGGCGAGTGGTCCGCGGCGAGTCCGGGACGGACGGACGACTCTTGCGCCCGCGTCAAGGGCCTGCAGACCGATGACAAGGGTGTGCTCAACATCGCGCTGCTGGTGGGCGACAGCGCCGGCTACGAGGGCACGCGGGCGATGGAGGGCCGACCGGGTGCCAGGTACAGGCTCAGCTTCTGGCTCCGCGGCGGCGGCGAGCAGGTCTCCGTCGGGAGCGTCTGCTGGCCCACGGATCCGGCTTCGGCCGACGACAGGCTCCATGCCGGGATCCTGCAGGCCAAAGCCGGCACGGAGTGGGAGCGGTTCGAGGGCAGTTTCGCTCTCGGCCGCCAGGCGCTGGACCTGGAGAACCCCAGGGTGGCCAATCCGGACGGGCCCTGGCGCATTGTGTGGCATCTGCGGAATGCCGCCGGCGAGCGGGACGGCTACCGCTTCGCCGCCACTGTCCCCGCCGGTCCGGACGAGGAGGTCATCCTCGGTGACGGCTGGGGCCAGCGGGATCACCGCAATAGCGACCGCGGCGCCACCTTGCCGTACGTGGTGCGCCACGACGCAAACGCGGGCAGGCTCAGCCGTTTCGTCACGGTCTTCGCGGGCACGGACCGCGAGGCCCTGCCCGTCAAGGCGGTGCGCATGCTCCCGCTGCCACCTGAGGCCCCCGCGGACGCGGTGGCCGTGGAGGTACAGACCGCTCTGGGCGTGGACGTGCTTGTCTCCATGAGCGCGCCGACATCCCTGACGCTGCAGACCTCCGCCGGCGAGGTCACGACCGATGGCCGCCTCGCCGCGGTGCTCGGAGGCGGCCAGGGCCCGACGGCGGCGACGCTGGTGGGGGGCACACTCTTGCGAGCCAGAGCCGCGGAGGTCACCCTGGCCCAGGCGGTCTACACCGGCCGCATCGTGGCCAACGCCTCCGAAGCCGGCAGCTCGTACTTCACCCTTGAGGGTGAGTTGCCGGTTGGCGAGGCCCTCGTCGGCCGGACGCTTTTGGTCCGCGACGGCGACCTGCACCGGGCGTATCCTGTGCGCGGGGTGGAGCAGACCGGGGGGCAGACGCGGATCTACACCAAGGTGGACAATGTGGGCTTCGAGGCCCGGCCGGCCGAGAGCTGGGAGCTTCTCCCCGATGCTTCGTGGGAGCGCGGGTAGAAGGCGGGCAACAGGGCGACGCGGAACCGCGACGGCGCCCCGCCTCTGCCGGCCCCGGACGATTCGCAGGATCGAGTGGGGCGTCTGGCAGAGGTCACGGCCGCGGGTGGGGCGGTATCCACCCGACCGGTGACGGAGAGGCGCCGTCGGCCGCTGCCGCACCCACGGCCCGCGCCCGAAATCAGCCACCTACGGGCCGGTCGAGGGCCCGCTACCGCCCTCCTTGCAGGTTCCTCCCCAGTCTCACCAGCGAGGCGTGGCTGTCCTCCGGGATCCGGCCGTCCTCGATCTGGATCGGCACGTTGATGGTGACGGCGCCACCCACACGCCTGACCTCTTCCACGAAGGCCAGCAGCTCCTTGTCCGTATAGTGGCAGAACTGGTTGGGGATCGCCGGGTTGAATGTCAGGTCCAAAGGCAGCAGGCAGTGCCACTGGACGCCGTCGATGAAGGGACCGTCGGGCATGTACGTTCTGGCTTCCTGACCGCGCAGTCTGAGCTTGCGCTCGGAGTTGACGACGATGTCGCCACCGGGGGGGAGGAAGTCGCGGCGGATCCGGCCGTCCTCCAGCAGGTGGATCTCCCCGGCGTGGTAGTCTTCCAGCGTGCAGACCGGGTTCACCGGCCCCCCGCAACAGAACTCGGCGCCGCTGAAGGCCACCGCGGTGTCCGGATTGCCGGCCCGCAGGGCCTCCATCCATTCCAGCCAGTAGGCGTCCTCATGGGGCCCGCAGCTATCGAACCACCAGCCGCTCACCAGGCTGCCGAACCGCAGCGAGTAGACCTTGAGGAACTCGAAGTACCGCCGGGCGAAGCCCTCGGTATCGGCGGCCAGGGCGGCCTTGATCGCGGGCTCGGCGTTCTGCTCCGAGGGGATGTAGAGGATGAGCCTCTTGCCGGCCGCGTCGAGCCTCCGGGCCAGCTCCATCACGATGTCTCGCCGCGAGGTCATGCCAGGAGCACGACTGTCCAGATACTCATTGGGGCTGCACAGGTAGCCGGTAGTCTGCCCCAGGGTGAAGATGACCCAGTCGGCGCCGGTCTGCTCGATCTGCCGCACATAGCCCTCCACATCGAAGGCATCCACCGTGCGGTTGAGTTCCGCGGTGCGCTCTTCGGCGGTCTCTCCCTTGGGGTGGAACAGATAGTGTGTCATCACGCCGAACGTCCCGGCGGCCATCCAGTAGGCGCGATTGGGTGCGCCATCCGGTCTCGTCGGCTGCGGGAGGATGGGCTCGGCGGCCGAGGCCAACGATAGCGAGCCGAGGGCCAGGGCGGCAAGGGGCAGGGCGTAGGGGGCCATGGCAGAGCTCCTCTGAGGGCGGTAGCGTGCGGTTTGGGAGGGAGCTTCGCCGAGGGCGAGGCGAGGACCTTGCGGGTGGCGGGACGACTGACCACGGCGACACATCTCTGTGTCGAGTCGTTCCGTCCTCCTCCCTCCTCGCACCACGGAGGCCTCGGGCGCCCCGGCGGTGAACTGAAGTGGCTATACCAACGCACCAGAGGAGGACCCGCCATGGCCCGCGTCTGTCTCCTGCTTGCCGCCTGGCTGCTCGCCGCCACCTGCGTGGCCGCGCCCGTACAGCTCTTCGTCGCTCCCGACGGCAATGACGCCTGGTCCGGCAATCTGCAGCGGCCCAATGACGGGGGCACCGACGGCCCACTGGCAACGGTGGTCGCCGCCCGCGACCGTCTTCGGGCTCTGCGGGGCGAAGGGAAGCCGACGGAGGGCGCGCGCGTTCAGCTCGCCGCCGGCGTGTACCGTCTCGAGGAACCCCTGACCTTCGGCCCGCTGGACTCGGGCACCGACGCGGCTCCCATCGTCTACTCCGGAGCGCCCGAATGGCAGAGCGTGATCTCCGGCGGCGAGGTAGTGACCGGTTGGAGCGAGCAGGAGCCGGGGCTGTGGGTGGCGGGGATCCCCCAGGACCGCGGACTCTGGCCGCTGCGGTCGCTGTACGTCAATGGGCTGCGCGCCACTCTGGCCCGCAGCCCGAATACAGGCTACTTCCGCACCGCGGGGGCGGCGGCGCCCTTCGTGGACGCCCAGGGCAATGAGACGAACTCCTCCAAGCGCGCCCTCCGTTTCAGTCCCGGTGATCTGGAGAACTGGGACGACCTCGCCGGGGCGAACATCTGCATCTTCTACCACTGGGAGACGGGCCTTCTGCCCATCCAGAGCGTGGACGAGGAGAGCAGCACACTCACACTGACCGGGGAGATGAAGTGGCCGTTCTGGGCCAACCAGCGGTACTACGTGGAGGGGACGAGAGCCGCGCTGGACGCTCCCGGCGAATGGTACCTGGATCGGGCCGAGGGGCTCTTGTACTATCGCCCGCGGCCGGGTGAGGACATGGCCACGGCCGAGGTGGTGGCTCCGCGGCTGACCCAGCTTGTCCTGCTGCAGGGCGACCGCGACGCCGGTCTGCCGGTGGAGAACCTCCGCTTCGAGGGCCTCGGCTTCCAGCACACCAACTACGTCCTGGAGCCCACCGGGCACTCGGACTGGCAGGCGGCGGTGACGGTGAACGCCGCCCTGCAGGCCGATGGCGCCCGGCGCTGTGTGCTGGACGGCTGCGAGGTGACCCACCTGGGGAATTACGCCGTCTGGTTCCGGCGCGGGTGCCTGAGCAATGAGGTTACCCACTGCTACGTGCACGACTGCAGCGCCGGAGGCGTGCGCATCGGAACCGACGGTATCCCGCAGGTTGCCGCGGATGAGACGGGCGGCAATGTGGTGAGCGACAACCTCATCCGCGACCTGGGCATCGACTTCTACGGCGCGATCCCCCTGTGGATCGGCCAAAGCAGCGACAACACCATCGCGCACAACGAGATCTGCGACTCCAACTACTCGGGAATATCGTGCGGCTGGACGTGGGGCTTCTCGCCCACCAAAGCCCACCGCAACCGTATCGAGTACAACTATCTGCACGACCTGGGCCGCGGGAAGCTCTGCGACATGGCGGCGATCTACACCCTGGGCACCTCCCCGGGCACGGTGATCCGCGGCAATCTGATCCACGACATCTGGGACTGGGAAGAGGGCTACGGAGCGGGCGGCATCTACCCGGATGAGGGCAGCAGCGACATCCTCATCGAGGACAATGTCACTTACCGCACGGCCAGCGGCGGGCTGACGGTGCACTACGGCCGCCGCAATACGGCGCGCAACAACATCTTCGCCCTCGGCCGCGACGGTCAGATCCATCTGGGCCGCCGGGACCAGGAGTCGAGCCTGACCTTCGAGCGCAATATCGTCTACTTCGAGGAGGGCGCCCTGTTCCAGCGCGAGAGCGACCTGACCTCAGACCACAACATCTACTACCACACCGCAGGCGAGGAGCTGACCTTCCCGCTGGACCTGGACTTCGCGGCCTGGCAGGCCAAAGGCATGGATGTCCACTCCGTCATCGCCGACCCCGGGTTCGCCGACCCCCAGAACGGCGACTTCCGCCTGCCCGAGGATTCGCCGGCCCTGAAGCTGGGGTTCGTGCCCATCGACACGAGCCTGGCGGGCATCACGGGGCCGCCGGAGCTGGTGGCGCTCGCACGTAGCATTCCCCGGCCGCCGGCGAGCAAGCCCACCCGCCCCCAGGCGCCGCCATTGAGCATCGACGACGGCTTCGAGAACACGCCGCTGCAGGGCCAGGCCGATCTGGCCATCACCCACGGCGAGGCCGGCTCGGCCTCGATCCGCGTGACGGACGAGATCGCCGCGGCGGGGAGCAAGAGCCTGAAGTTCACCGACGCCCCGGGTCTGGACCAGGTCTGGAATCCCCACCTGTACTACCATCCCCGTCAACGCGAGGGCACCGCCACCTGCAGCTTCGATCTGTGGCTGGAGCCGGGGGCGGTCCTCTGCCACGAGTGGCGCGATGCCTCCAGCCCGTTCCGCGTGGGCCCGACCATGGCCGTGGACGCGGAGGGCCGGCTCAGCGCGGCGACAGAGCCCGTGATGCAGGTCCCCCACAGGCAGTGGGTGCACTTCGAGCTCAGCTCAGTCCTGGGCAAGGAGGCCGACGGGACGTGGAAGCTGACGGTCATTGTGCCCGGCAGGGAGCCTGAGGTGTTCGAGGACCTGCCCTGCGACCCCAGGTGCAAGACGCTGGAGTGGCTGGGGTTCATCAGCAACGCCACGGACACGGCGGTGTTCTACCTGGATAACCTGAAGCTGGATGTGGTGGAGTAGAACGTCAGGCCACGGAGAACGGCGCCTCACCCCCGCGACCTTGGGCGGTCGCTGTCCCCTCTCCCCTATGCGCCCAAACGACGGGCGAAACGGGAGGAGGGGACAACGGAAACGGCCCGGGGGTGCACTGCGGTCCGCCGTCGCCGCTCCCCGCCACGAACCACGCGTCACGCGCCACGGTCGTTGGCCGTTCCCCCCCTCCTCCCTTACTCCGCAGCCGTACCGCGGAGTAAGGGAGAGGGGGCAGGGGGGTGAGGCGACTTGCGCCGCTGCCCGGCTCACCGCCGCCCCACCACGTATATCGTGGGCACAAGGCCCCCCGCATTCGCCTGGTGCGTCTCCTCGACGACAAGCTCCTCACTCCCATCGAGCAGGCCCTGGGTGAGGCGTTTTTCCATGGTCAGCACGACCATCCGGCCGCCGGGACGCAGGAGGCGGAGGGCTTCGGCGATGAAGGCCGGGTAGAGCCGGCGGTTGGCGCGATGGGAGCCCACCCGGTTCCCCCAGGGGAGATTGCAGACGATCTTGTCCACACCGCCCTCCGGCAAGGGAGCCTGGCGCCCGTCGCCCGCGTACAGCCGCACCGGGGCCGCGGCGGCCCGCAGGTTCTCGCGTGCAAGGCGCAGGACGCGCGGGTCGCGGTCGGCGCCGATCGCCGTCACCGCCTGCGGCAGGCTCAGCCGCTCCACCACAATCGTGCCCGTCCCGCACATGGGATCGAGGAGCACCTCTCCCGGCTGCGGGTCGGAGAGCAGGCACATGGCGTGCGCCACGGTGGGCTGCAGCGAGGCGATCCCGTGCACGACCCGCGAACGCCTGGCCAGGGTGTCGTCGGACAGCCGCAACCCCAGCAAAGCCCGGTCATGCTCGATGTGAAGGGCGATCTCCAGATCGTGCCCCGTCAGGTCCACCTTCCAGCCCCGCTGAGCGATGATCCCGGCTCCGGCGAAGCCCGCGGCCTGCTGTGAGTTATACCGATGCTCCCCGACTCGGGAACCCGTGACGCGGAAGCTCGGGGCCGCGGGCAGGGGCGAGAGCTTCGCCCTGAGGGCCAGGGCGGCCTCAAGGTCAACCTGCGCCACGGCGTCCTTGAGTGCCTCCAGGTCCGTCGCTTCGGGGCCGACGCCCTGCAGGTCGGCGATGTGGGCGAAGACATCCTCCACGGTGCGCAGGCCCAGCAGGTCTCGCACCGGGCCGGGATAGGTGAAGTGGAGGTGCCCGCTCTGAACGTGACCGATGACGGCTCCCGGGAGCCCGGCGAGCACCTCGCGGGAAGCCACGGTCTCCAGCCCGGCCACCGTGGTGGCGTAGTACTGGGATGGGGGCGGCCGGTCGGGGCTGTCGTCGGAGAAGTCTCTGGCCATCTGGGCTCCTGGTGGCCGGGCGCCGGGCCCGCCGCGATCGTCGCCGGCCGGCGAGCGGCGCGGTCGTCAGTCCTCGCTCCGCACGTCCCGCTGCGTCCAGGACACCACCTGCTGTCGCAGGTCCTGCAAGGTGCCCTCACCGATCGCCGTCCGGACCCGACGCATCAGGGTCTGGTAGAAGGCGATGTTATGGAGCGACAGCAGCCGCCAGGCGGTGGCCTCGCCGATCCGGAACAGGTGGTGCAGGTACGCCCGGCTGTAGCGGCGGCAGGCCGGGCAATCGCAGGTCTCATCCAGCGGCCCGGGATCGTCCTTGTGCCTGGCGTTCTTGATCTTCACCGTCCCCTGCCACGTGAGCAGGCTGCCGTGGCGGGCCATGCGTGTGGGAAGGACGCAGTCGAACAGGTCGATGCCGCGGGCAACGCACTCGAGGATATCCGCCGGGGTGCCCACGCCCATGATGTAGCGGGGACTTTGCCATGGGAGCATGGGCTCGCAGGTCTCCACCGCCGCCAGCATCTCGGCCTTGCTCTCGCCTACCGACAGGCCACCCAGCGCGTAGCCGTCGAAGCCGATCTCCAGTGTCCCCGCGGCGCTGCGCGCCCGCAGGTCCGGGTAGACGCTCCCCTGGACGATGCCGAACAGGGCCTGCCGCTCGTTGCGATGGGCGTCCTTGGTGCGCCGCAGCCAGCGCAGAGTGCGCTCCATCGAGGCCTGTGCGTACTCGTACGTCACCGGGTAGCTGGTGCACTCGTCAAAGCCCATGGCGATGTCGCTACCCAGAGCGTTCTGGATGGCGATGGACTTCTCGGCGGTCAGCAGCAGAGGGCGGCCGTCCACCGGCGAACGGAACCGCACTCCCTCCTCGGTGATGTCGCGGGGATTGGCCAGAGAGAAGACCTGGAAGCCACCACTGTCGGTGAGAATGCCGCCGCCCCAGTCCATGAACCGATGCAGGCCGCCGAGATTGGCGACGGTGTCGTCCCCGGGCCGCTGCCACAGATGGAAGGCATTGCAGCACAGGAGCTGCACCCCCACCGCCTCGATGTCCGTCGTGTCGCAGGCGCGCACCACGCCCAGACTCCCGCAGGGCATGAAGGCCGGCGTGTCGATGGTGGCATGGGTGAGCCGGAGGCGTCCCAGGCGGGCCTTCGGCCCGGAGGGAGACGCCGTTCCGGGATTGAGCAGTCGGAACTCCAGTGGGCTAGACAATGAGCATGCAGTCTCCATAGCTGTAGAAGCGGTACCCGTGTGTGGCGGCGTGAGCGTAGGCCGCAAGCACCCGCTCGCGGCCGGCGAAGGCCGACACCATCATCAGCAGCGTGGATCTGGGCAGATGGAAGTTCGTGAGCAGGCCATCCACTACGCGGAACCGATAGCCCGGCGTGATGAACAGCTTCGTCATGCCGGCGCCCGGCGCGACGGTGCCGCCGTCGGCGGCCCGGCTTTCCAGCGTGCGGACACAGGTGGTCCCCACGGCGATCACTCTCCCGCCCGCCGCCCGGCAACGGCCGATGGCCGCGGCCACCTCCGGCCCCACCTCACACCACTCCTCGTGCATCTCATGCTCCTCCACTCGCTCTACGCTCACCGGCTGGAAAGTCCCCAGCCCCACGTGGAGGGTGACGAACACCACCTCGACGCCCTTGTCTTGCACTCGCGCCAGCATGGCCTCATCAAAGTGCAGGCCCGCCGTAGGCGCGGCGGCGGCGCCGGCACGCCGGGCATACACCGTCTGGTAACGCTCCCTGTCGGCCTCCTCGGGCTCGGGCCGGCGGATGTACGGAGGCAGCGGCATCCGCCCCAGGCGGTCCAGGACCGCCTCCAGAGCGCCCTCATGCCGCAGCCGAATCGTCCGCTCGCCGCCTGAGCCCATCTGCTCGACCTCGACGGTCAGCTCGCCGTCGCCAAACACCGCGGTGGCGCCCGGACGCATGCGGGCACCGGGACGCACCAGTGCCCGCCACCTGCCGGGCTCCAGCTCCCGCAGCAGGAGCACCTCCGCCTGCCCGCCCGTGGGCCGCCGCCCAATGAGACGCGCGGGGATGACCCGCGTATCGTTGAGCACAAGGCAGTCACCACGGCGCAGATGCTCCGGCAGGTGGGCGAAGACCCCGTCGCACGGCGCGCCCCCTGCTCGGGGCAAGAGCAGCATGCGCGAGTTCGGCCGCCGGTCGGCAGGCTGCTGCGCGATCAGCTCCGGCGGCAATTCGTAGTCAAAGAGAGCAACATCCACAGTCAGGGCCTTCGGGGGAGTCGGCGAGTCGCGAGTCTACGGCAACGGCGTCTACGGCGTCTACGGCGACGGGAATGGCGGCGTGGGGCCGCACCCGAAGGTACCCAATCACCGCACGGGGAACATTTTAGCCAATTGCCCCCCCTGATGGGAAGCAACATCGCCCGGGAATGAGGGATCGCGCATGCCGGGAGCACTGCTGGCGGCCGCCAGAAGAGTCACCATCACACCACCTGTGGGCGTCGACCTCACCGGGTTCGGCGCCCGGAGCGGGCCGTCCGCGGGCGTTCATGACGACCTCCGGGCCTGCGCCCTGTACCTGACAGACACCGCGCGCGAGCTGCTCATCATCACCTGCGACCTCATCGGCCTGCACCATGAGGAGGTGGCACAGGTCCGTGCGGGCATCTCCGAGCGGGCCGGGATTGCTCCGGAGTCTGTCATGATCTGCTGCAGCCACACACACTCCGGACCGGCCACGCGCTGCCTCAACTACCTGGGCAAGCAGGACGAAGGCTACCTGTCCGAACTGCAGCGCCGCCTGGTGGGGCTCGCCGCCTGGGCCAAGTCGGAGGCCGTGCCTGCCGGGCTGGGGTCGACAAGGGCGCCGCTGCGGGTCGGCGTCAACCGGCGGGAGTGGCGCGACGGCGCGATCGTCCTGGGGATCAACGAGACCGGCCCCACGGCGCCCCATGTGGACCTGCTCTGCGTCGATGATGCCGAGGGCAGGCCGCTTTGCCGTCTGTTTTGCCACGCGGCACACGCCGTCACGCTGGGTGGCGACAACCTGCTGCTCAGCGGCGATTGGCCGGGGTTTGCCCAGCGCGAGGTGGAACGCTGCTACGGCCCGGGATGTGTGGCCATGTTCGTGCAGGGCTGCTGCGGGGACATCAACAGCCACGTCGGCGCCGGCTTCGAGGCGGCGCAGGCCGAGGGCAAACGCCTGGCGACGGCGGTCCTCACCGCCGACCCCGAGGCTCCGCGCCGGGATGCGGTCCCGTTGGCGGCCGCGACGATCGGGCTGGAACTGCCGCTGACGGATGTCCCCTCCGTCCCGGAGGCCCGGAAACTGGTGGCGGACGCCCGGCGGCATGCACAGTCCTCCGCCGAGCAGGACAACTACGGCCTGCGCACGCTCAACGAGGGCATGGTCCACTGGGCCCGGCAGTTGCTGGCACTGGCCGAGGACGGGGCCACCGGGCGCACGGTGCCCTTCGAGGTGCAGGCGCTGCGTATCGGCGATCTGGGCATCGTCGGTCTTCCGGGTGAGGTGTTCGTGGACTATGCGCTAAAGATCGATGCCGACGGCCACCTGCCCTGCACGGCCGTGGCCGCCTACACCAACGGGAACATCGGTTACGTCCCCACCGCGAAGGCATTCGCCGAGGGCGGGTATGAAGTGCACAGCGCGATTCGGTTCTACGGCACCACAATGCAGACACCGCACAGCGAGGAGTTGATCCTCCAGGCGGCGGACGAGGTGCTGGCGAAGGTGGCGATCTGACAGGAGGCAGAGGGGTTCTTGCGGGCCGGGAACACCCCGCGCCGCCGCAGGTGTTGTAGACTGTGGCATCTCCTCGCTTCGCGGTGTCCGGCCGTGTTGGCCCGCTTCCGAGCACCCGCGGGGCGTCGCAATCAACTGAGAGGTTCATGGGACGATGATGGCACGTTTGCTACGGATTGCGCAGTTTGCCGGGCTGCTCATCCTCACGGTCGGGTACATATCCGGGTGCTCACGGCCCGGGACCCCGGAGGCCGGCCAAGCTTCGCCTTCCGAGGCCGCCCACGATCACGACCACGACCACGATCACGACAAGGACCAGGACAGCGATCAGGACCCCGATGCGGAGAAGGCGAAAGTGAAGGCCGAGCAGGAGCCCAGCGTCGCCGATGCCAAGACCGGCATGGACAGCGGGGAGGACACGGCCATCATGGAGTCGATCAGGAACCTGGTCGCCCTGATGGACAGCGATGACAAGCGTCTCGCCGCCGAGGCGGGCCAGGTGCTTCTGAATGCGGCCAAGACCCACGAGAACATCGGGGTGCGGACCGCAGCCATTGCGGGCCTCGGCGCGAAGGCGGATGCCTGGATCTCGGAGCTAGGCGCCTTCACCGCGGAGAGCAACCCGCTGAACCTGCGTCTCACCGCCATCGAGGCTCTTGGCATGGCCAGCCCCGGTGGGGAGGCCGAGAAGCGTCTGACCGAGCTGGCGGACAGCGAGGACCCGAGCATCAAACGGGCTGCTGTGACGGCCGTCACAGCTCTGAGAGCAGGGGCGGGAGCCAATGAGATCGTGGCCCTGGTGGGCCAGTTGGGCCAGCGCGATGGCGACAGATCTGCTCAGGCGGCCATTGCTCTGACGCTCAAGGGCAAGGATGCGCTTCCGTTCCTGGCCGAAGCGGTCCGCGATGGCGCCGATGCGCGCCAGCGGCATGCGGCGGCCATGTGCGTGGCTCTGATCTGCGCCGGCACCAATCCCAGCCAGGAGAGGTTCGCCAAGGCCGCCCACAGCACACGGAAGGGGGAGGCGCAGACGCACCCGGCATACCTCGAGGGCCTGCCGATCCTCAAAGCCGCGCTGAGCGACGAGGCTCCCATGGTGCGCGAGATCGCGGCTCAGGGCCTGGGCTATCTGGGAGACGCGAGGGCCACGCCGCTTCTGGCCAAGGCACTGGACGATAAGGACGTGCACGTGCGTCGCCGGGCCGCCTCGGCCCTGTGCACCCTGCCGGCCGAGGCCGCCCAGAAGCGTCTGGAGCAGGCGGCGCGCCGTGACAGCGATCCGGAGACGCGCCGCTTCGCCGTGGAGGCGCTGGGCTGGCTGGGCACGCCCTCGGTGGGCCCGGCGCTCATCGCGGCCAGCAGAGATAGCGTGGCGGAGGTCAGGCGGGCGGCGGCCATCCAGATGGGGCGGATCAAGGACAAGAGCACTCTGCAGAGCCTGGTTGAGCTGTTCAAGGACCCCAACGAGGACGTGCGCTGGTCGGCCGTACAGGCGGTGGCCGGTATGCAGGACAGGGAGGCCACCCAGTACCTGGTGGCCGCCCTGGACGATCCCGTGCCGCAGGTGGCCAATGCGGCGGAAGCCGGCCTGCAGCGGCTCGGAGTGGCCAAGCGCAGGCTGCCGGGCGCCGACTAGAACGTGACTCTCCGGCAAGATGGCGGCGCTTCGGTGCCGCCATCTTGCCGACGTCTCACACCCCGCAGCACCTCTCCCCCTCGCGACCGCAAAAAACCCGTTACACCCTGCACTGTCGGGACGTCCGCCCTCAAGATGCTCCGAGCCGGTGCCGCAAACAGAACTGTCACTTCCCGGTGGCGCGGCGGCATCGCCGCGGCTCGGAGGTGCGCCGACGGCCGGCACACAGCGCGGCCGGGCCCGGCGCCATGTCCGTCCGTGGCCGGCTTCCCCAATCCGGGCAGTCGACCTCGCGGAGCCACCGGCGGCGACCCAGCGCGACGGCTTGGAAAGGAACTGTGTTTGCGATGACCGACGGACGCGCCGTTCATGCGACCGATCCCAGGGCGGGCGGCCCCAAAGGCGGCCGCCAGGCGCCGCAGGGAAGCCAGAAGTTCGTGACCTTCTTCCTCGCCGACGAGGAGTACGGGATCGAGATACTCAAGGTGCACGAGATCATCGGTATGATGAGCATCACCCGTGTGCCCAGGACCCCCACGCATGTGCGGGGCGTCATCAACCTGCGGGGGAAGATCATCCCGGTCCTGGACCTGCGGCTGAAGTTCCTCATGCCGCCCACCGATGACACCGACCAGACATGCATCATCGTGGTCCAGGCGGCCGGGGGCCAGATGGGGGTCGTGGTTGACCGCGTATCGGAGGTGCTGGCCATCGACTCGGACGACATCGAGGAGACACCTTCCTTCGGCTGCGAGGTCAACACCGACTATATCCTCGGCGTGGGTCGCGCCGGCGACAGGGTCAAGCTCCTGCTGGACATCGACAAGGTTCTCTCCGCGGGCGACGTGGCGGACATGCAGTCGGCCGCTCGGGAGCCCGCGGCCGTGCAACTGCAGGCGGCGTAGCCGCCCCTCGGGGCGTACTGCGCGCTCAATCCTGACGAGACGGGTCCGCCGGGGGCCGGTCTCGTCTTGCCGTTCTTGGCCCGGGTCATCGGTGTGCAACAACTTGCCGGCGGCGGCCTCTTGGCCCCCGGATTGCAGACTGGTGTCCAGGATTGCATCGATCGAAGGCCCCGCGCGCCGGGCATCGGGTCGGGCAGAGGTCCGCCGATGGGCTCACCAGGCGGGGCGGACGCAGACACCTGCCGACCGACGCCGAGACACATGCCGCGGCCCCGCCGGCAGGCCGGACAAAGGAGCACCGAGATGAGCGAAGCCGACGTCCAGATGGGGACCGAGTGGCCGGCCGGCCAAAGCGAGGCAGTGTCCAGACGCGCCCCGACCGGCGGGACACAGAAGTTCGTGACCTTCTTCCTCGTCGACGAGGAGTATGGGCTGGAGATTCTCAAGGTGCACGAGATCATCGGGATGATGAACATCACCCGAGTGCCGCGCACTCCGGACTGTGTGCGGGGCGTGATCAACCTGCGCGGCAAGATCATCCCCATCGTCGACCTGCGCCTGAAGTTCAGTATGCCCCCCACCGAGGACACCGAGCAGACCTGCATCATCGTGGTGCAGTCCAACGGCCTGCAGGTTGGGGTTGTCGTGGACAGGGTCTCGGAGGTGTTGGACATCAACACCGATGACATCGAGGAGACTCCGTCCTTCGGCCAGGGCATCAACACCGACTACATCCTGGGCATCGGCCGCGCGGAGGGCTCGGTCAAGCTGCTCCTGGACATCGACAAGGTCCTGGGCACCCAGAGCTTCGCCGCCGCGGCCGGCGACGCGCCGCCTGCCGACGCCGCCGGCACGGTCCTTCCCCAGGTGAAGGCCGCCTAAGCCGGACGCAGCTGCCACTATCGAGCGGGCGCCCCGACCCAGAGAGCCGGGGCGCCCGGTTGCCTTGCCCGGCCGCACAGGCATCCGACCGCGAAGATCGAGAGCGCGCGGCGTCTCATCGTCAGCGCCAACGGCAGGCGCCGGCCGGCCCGCGGGCGCTCCTTATCATCGCTGCCCACGACGTGCCTTTGCCCCTTGGCACATCCGCCGACTTGCGGTATCATCCGCGGTGCGTTCCCAGCAGGCATCCGGCGGCTCGCCCGCAGGTGAGACTCCCTGGCGACCATGACGGCACCATCCGCTCCGCCAACAACCCCGGCCGCGTCCTCCGCGCTCCTGGATCTCGTGCCCGTCTTCGGTGATCTCGCCGATGACTACACTCGAGCCTGGGGGCTTTGCTGCCTGCTCACGGACCCCGGCGGACGCGTGACGGCCCGGCGCGGTGACTGCGGCCACGACTGCGGCCACGAGCCGGAGTGTTCGGCGGAGCGGAAGCGAGCAATCCGGGAGACCCTCCGCTGGGGTGAGCCTACGATGCTGCTGTGCCGGCACGGCATGATCCTGTGGGCCGTTCCGGTGATGCACAACGCGCTCTTGCTCGGAGGCCTGGTCTCCATGGCCCCCGATCCCAGCATCGCGCTGGAAAGGCCCGTACTGACCCCGGCGCAGATCCGGCAGGCGGCCCTTGACCTGCTGGCCAAGGCGGAGGACGCCAATCTCGCCAACGGCGCGTTGCTGGAGCTCAGGCGGCAGGCGGCCCGACGCGAATCCCAGCGGGCCGAGGCCATCCACGCCCTCAAGGATCGCGGGTACCACTCCCTGCGGGATGTGTACATCGTTGAGGAGCCGGCCCTGATCTCGGCCATCAAGCGTGGCGACCGCCCCGCGGCCCGGGAGATCATCAACCGCGTCCTGGTGGGTGTGTACTTCCTCGGGCGCGAGCGGCCGGAGCTGCTCAAGAGTCTCGTGCTCGAGCTGGTGGTGATGATGTCTCGCAGCGCGGTGGAGGCCGGCGGCGACCCGGGCACGCTGCTGGGAGCCAACTACTCCTCCTTCGCCACGCTGGCCCGTATCGAGGGCGAGGAGGAGCTGTGCGCCTGGCTGGTGGGGATGCTCGAGCGCATCATGGACGCCATCCACACCCACCACGGCTACCCCATCAGCGTCATGCTGGGAGCCGCCGTGCAGCACATGGAGCAACACCTGGGCGAAGACCTGAGCCGCGATGACGTGGCCAGGGTCGCCTGTCTTTCCCCGGCCCACTTCAGTCGCGTTGTCAAACACACCTTCGGCCAGTCGTTCACCGACCTGCTCACCCAGATGCGCGTCGACCGGGCCAGGGAGATGCTGGTGCTCAGCGAGCACAGCATCATCCGCATCGCCCTGGAATGCGGCTTCAGCGACCAGAGCTACTTCACCAAGGTCTTCAAGAAGCTCACCGGCCAGACGCCCGGCGAGTACCGCCGCGCGCGCCAGGGCACCGGATAACCGCCCCCCGGCCGGTACCGGCACCCCCAGTCGCCCCCCCAATTGCCTGGAGCCGGCGCACCAGAATACCACCGCGCACCAGCCTACCAGACGATGGTTCGCGGTTACCACAACTCGCGCACCAGATCACCATTCCCCGGCGGCGCAAAGCGGTAGACTCACCATACAGGATTTGCCCGGCCGTCGTCTGTTGCGACGGCCGTACCTGCCAACGGCCGCAGCGCCAGATCGCACTACGAGCCGACTTGCCTTGGTATTGGAGTTCTCCCGCGATGGAACGCAGTATCAGCCTGCAGTTGGCCGCAGAAGGTGCCTCTGTCCCCCTTGCCACAGACCTGATCCTCCGAGAGAAAGCCGACCCCGACGCCGTGCTGCTGGATGGTGTCGCACTGGGCGAGTTGTTCGCACAGGCGGCCGAACGGTACCGCACCCCGCTGGCCCTGCCCGTGATGGACCTGGAACTGGAGAAGCAGTACCTGCTCAAGTTGCTTTCAGTACCCGTGGAGCAAAGACCCGCCTACCACTTCAGGAACTGCCCCGGCATGGGTGCTCTGGACACCCTCAGGTCCCGCGTCAACGACCCACTCACACCGCGCATGCAGGCCATGGCCGACGCCGTCGCGCACATTGCCGCGAGCACAGAGCTGATTCCGGTGGGGATGTGCATCGGGCCGTTCTCGCTGATGACCAAGCTGGTGAAGGACCCGATCCTGCCCATCGCGCTGGCGGCGGGCGGCGTCGCCGCCGACGAGGACCCGCAGATCCGGCTTGTGGAGGAGTGCCTGGAGCTGGCGACCCGGACCATCCTGCGCTACGCCGATGCCCAGATCAAGGCCGGAGCACGGCTGCTGTTCGTGGCCGAGCCCGCGGCGAACGCCGTGTACCTCTCGCCACGCATGATCGGGGCCGGCTCGGACATCTTCGACCGCTATGTGATGCGTCCCAACATGCGCCTGCGCTCGCTGCTGGCGGCCTGGGATGTGGGGTTGGTCTTCCACTGCTGCGGCGAGCTAACCGACCACATGGTGGCCAGGTTCGCCACGCTGGAACCGGAGATGCTGAGCCTGGGCAGCTCGCGAAAGCTGTGGGAAGACGCCACCATTGTCCCGGACCACATCGTGCTGTACGGCAATCTGCCCTCGAAACGTTTCTACTCCGACAGCGAGCTAAGCTGCGAGCAGGTGGTTGAGGCGGCCATAGAGCTCCGGGAGAGGATGCGGGGCAGCGGCCACCCGTTCATCCTGGGCACCGAGTGTGATGTGCTCAGCGTACCGGGGTGCCATGAGACGATCGCGGCCAAGGTGGAGGCATTGCTGGGGGTGACGGTGGGGGCCTAGCCACCACGCCCGTGGAGGTTTTGCTCTCACGAGCACCCGCGGCCCCCTGCGCGGCACCGCAGGGGGCCGCGGGCTTTTGTGGAGTCGTGCCTGAGCTCCGGCGGCGGGCTCCGCTCTGGAGGGGCCGGTCCGAGGCGTCCGCGGCGTCACCGATCACGGCCCACACGCCGGCCGCGAATGCGGAAGACAGGAGCCTCGGCGCCGCGCGACGGACATGCGCGGCTACGGCGACCAAGGGCGGCAGGACGGCACAGCGGCCACCCAACAGGCCCTGAAAGACAGGGCGAACGCAACTCGGGGCCGGGCTTGCTGCGCTGCTCCGTGGTTGATATAGTGGCGGGACTGCGGACAGCTTGAGCGTGAAGCCCGGACACAACACGACAGTCCACGATTGGGGAGCCGCATGGCAGACCCAGATGCGCCGCACAGCTTCTCGCCCGACCGCGCCAGGCGTTCGTACATGATGGACGTCGACCCCGGAGACGCGATCCAGGTGCCCGACCTGGGGCCGCTGCTCGCCGGACTGGGTGCCGTCGAGGCGTTGGAGCGCATCGGCGTCGAGGACTGGGAGCCCGTGCCGGACGATGACCGCCGAGTACGGGCGGGAACGGTGCTTCAGAGCTTCCTGATGGTCAGCGGCGAGGTCAACGCGGGTGGACGCACCCCCTGCCGGGAGGAGCATCTCATCGTGGTGGCAGCACTCGGCGAGGGCGACGTCGATCCGGTGGTGCTCTGCCCGATCGTGTCCTGGAGGGACTTCTCGCGGTATCGCGCGGAGCTACAGGGCGAGGGGGCCCTGCGGCAGGCCCGGGAAGGCGGGCTCCCGGGACTGCTTCCGACCCTCTTCCCCTGCGCCGGTTACGACACCGAGCCCAATGCTTTCATCCGGACGGCCCTGCTCCAGAGCACACTTCGCAGGTACGTTGTCTTCGCTCTGGGCACCCCGCGCGCCCCGCTACGGCTGCGGGAGCCGCTGGTGCCGGGGCTACAGGCGGCCGTGATACGGGGGGCGAAGCGGCGCTGAGCGGAAGCTACGGCCCGATTCGCGCGCCGCCCAACGCCCGCGAGGGCCCCGGGACTTGCCCAGAAGGCCATCAAGCGCACCCATGCGGACCCCAGGTGGGCCTCGAGCAGACCACGCCCCCCGAAGTGCTCGCGCCCTGCAATGCATCCCCCCGGCGGGGCCCCTTGAAGGACAATGTCCCGTTTGGCGGGAACACGCCTCTTCGCCACACCGCCCTCCGCACACTCATCATCTCGGCGGATAGGCAGGGAGCCTGCTTCTGATGAGCCATCACGACCGGCCGTATGAGACCTTCCTGTGGGTGGAACTGATCGGGTTTGACAATGAGCTGCCGGACTTCGGCGTGGACGCGTACCTGGACAACTGCGGCTTCACGCCCGATGTCGTCTCCCTGTTCGTGTACAATCCGGAGCTGATCCACACCCATGACGGGACCATCGACGGGCGCCTTTTGCCCTTCGACTGCTGCTCCTATGGCGGCCATCCCAGCAACTACGAGCGAGACCGGCAGGACTGGACGCAGGAGCAGCTCAGAGGGCTCATCCAGAGGCTGCAGAGCCACGGGGTGGCGGTGTTTGTCTGTGTGTTCGACTCGTTTCGGTCCGACCCGTGGGTCGGCGGCCATCCGGAGGTGCTCAACGTCACCAGCGACGGCGTCCGCGCCGGGTCGGTCTCGCTGTTTGCGCACCTGGCGGATGGGACGCTGTATGAGGACTTCTACGCCCGCCAACTGGCCGCCGTCCTGCGTGACTACGGCCTGGACGGCTACCACCAGGGCGACGGCTACAGCCATCCCCGCTTCCCCCTGTACACGGCGGATTACTCCGCCGACCTGACCGCGCAGTTCGAGGCCCACAGCGGCCTGAGCCTACCCGAAGAGACGGGGGCGGAGTGTGGCGACGAGCCTGAGACGGTCAGGAGCCGCGCCGCCTGGATCTGGCGCCACGCCCGGGCCCAGTGGATCGCCTTCAACACCGACCGCATGGTTCAGTTCTGCGAGAAGGTCTTCGCCGCGGTGCACGGCCAGGGCAAGCGGGTGATTCTCAACAGCGCCCTGACCCGCGACCCCTTCCAGGCCATCTACCGGCACGGAGTGGACTACCAGCGCATCGCCGCCGCAGGGGCGGACGGGTTCTTCGTCGAGACCGTGGCCCCCGGAGTGATCATCGGCGGGGAGAGTGGGCACGAGGCCAATCCGCACCACGACTTCCAGGCCATGCTCCTGCTCATCGCCGCCGCCGTCCCGCGGCACAAGCTCTACTGCCTGCAAAACGCCCACGATGTCAACGAGCAGTGGGACGTCTTGCTCCATGGGCCGACGCTGCTGGAGCGCGAGATCTACTGCGAGACCAGCCTGTTCCACCGTGAGGCGGACGGCGGCCTGCGCAGGTGTGTGAGCGGGCCCCTGGTCTGCCTGTCCGACGGCATCCGGCATCATGAGTGGGAATGGCTGAGAAGCTGGTGGGACCTGGGCTATGGGACGCAGCCGGAGGGGATCGTGGGCGCCACCGTGGTGTGGTCGGATCAGGCGCACGCCGGCCAGCTTGCCGACTATCTGCAGACCTGGCGCTTCAGCACCCACAAGCTGCTGTACGAGCTGATGTCCCACGGCGCGCCGCTGCACTCGGTGGTGCGGGTGCAAGACATCGCCGGCGCCCGCGGGCCGCTGCTGGTGCCCAATCCCCATCTTCTGCCGCGCGCGGAGCTGGAGAGCATCCTGGCCCACAGCGACGGCCCGGTGATCCTCATCGGCGGCCTGCCTAATTGGCTGCCGGAGCCGGCCGTGGGCTTCTCCGACTGCCACGCGCCGGATGCCCTGGCCTGCGCCGTGTATGGGGATGTACCGCCCTTCGAGGTGGACATCTCCGATGAGCCCGAGGAGATCCCGGCCGAACCGCTGGACATTCCGGACCCGCCCTTCTACTTCCGGGAGCTGTACTTCCGCAAGGTCTCCGAGAGCTTCCTCGGGGCCTGCTCCAAGCTGCTCTGCCGGGAGGCCGAAGCGCCGGCGATCAACCAGCGCGGGGACGTGGTGACCGTTCGCGCCCTGCGCATGGGGCCGGGACGGCTCAGGCTGCTGGTGGGCAATGACAGCCATTACTACGCCATTACCGAACTGGACCTGGGACGACCGGTGAAAAGTGCCCGCGTGGCCACGGGCTTTCCGGGCACGACCCCGCCGGTGGCGGACACACGGATCTGTGGCCTCCGCATCCCGCGCCACGGCATGGTGGTCTTGGATGTGGAGATGGAGCAGTAGCGGTGGGGTCGCGGCCGCCGACAGTGGCGTGCCGGAGAGCCGAGTGTGCGGCCGCATCGTACATTAGGCTTCAGCGTCGGTATCGGCGTTGCCCCCCGCAGGAGGGCAACGCCGACCCGGTCCGTCCGGCTATTGCTCCTCGAACATCGCCTGGATCGCGGCCACGCCCTCATCGACGATGACCTGGCCGCCTCTGGGGGCCACCTTGCAGCTCGGGGGCACCGCGCCATAGCTGCAGCCCGCAGCCGCCCTCTCGGTGGGCAGGTAGCTCCCGCCGCCTACGAGCTGCACGACGAAGGTCTGCACCGCGGCGCTGCGGCCCTTGATGCGGTCGCCGAAGTCCAGATAGTACTCGAAGGGGGCGGTGACGAAGGCGATGTCGCCCAGTCGCACCACGTGTGACTCGATGGGCACACAGGGGAGCGGCTCGTTGTAGCGGTCGATGGCCCGCCGGCACCATCCCAGGCGCGAGCGCAGAGAGCTGTAGGTATCGTCCAGGCCGTTGGTATGTCCCAGGGCCTCGATCTGCGCTGTGGTCTGAGCCACCTCCTCCTGCAGGGTGGCGTACTCCGCATCGGTGACATCCCAGTGGGGCAGATCAAGGTGCAACAGCTCGTGCTTCAGCACCACCGCCTCCCGGATGTCCTTCTTCGCCGCCGGCTCGGCGTCGTCTACGGCATCGGCGATGCGCCGGGCGATGTCCCGACGCAGACCCGCATTGCTGCGGCTGCTCAGGCCATCGCCGTACTTCAGGCGCATCATGCGGTCCTCGGCGCGCTTATCCACCTGGCGGTGCGGTGTCTGGTCGCCGGCGGCGGAGCACTGAGCCAGCACGAAGACGCCCTCCCCGTGGCGCCTCCGGATCTCCTCCCGGGTGTCGTGCCAGTAGTCCGCCGAGACGTAGTCCTGCCCCCCCTCATTGGCCTGCGACGGGCTGGCCACGTTCACCACCATGCCGGTGAGCCGCCGGTCGCCATCGTAGGTGAAGAGCAGGTTCACCCCGTGGTCGACATGGCCCTCGATGTGCGAGAAGTCGGGCGCCGCGGTGCTACCGTACATCACGGCGCGGTCATCGAAGTAGCGCACCCGCCGATTCTCGCCCACCACGGCGTAGGAGTACCCCCAGGCGAGGTGGCCCCGACTGCGGCTCTCCCACGCCTCGCAGACGGCATCGACCAGGGCGTCCACCAGGAACTCGCCGTACTCCCGGGCGGGCATGTAGTCGGGGTACTTCTCGAGGATCTCCGCCAGGTACTCGTCGTCCTTCTGCAGGCCCACGGCGGAACCGGCGAAGGGCGCCGTGTGCGTGTGCGTTGCCCCGGCGATCAGGCAGTCGGGGTCAAACTCGGGCAGACGCTGTCGAAGCTTCTGGCGCGCCCCGTCAAGGACGCTATCGTCCACGCCACAGGTGTCGATGGAGGCCATCACGACGGTCTGCGGGCCGCTTTGCACGGCAAGGACGGTGAGGGTCAGCGGATCGCGCACCTCGGTGGCGATGCGCAGGTTCCAGAGGCCGCGCAGGGACACCGGTCTGGAGGGCGTGATATCCCGGCCGGCCCAGCCGATCAGCAGTGCATCCGAGGCGGTGCGTTCAGGTTGGCTCGTGGGCATGACAGATCGTCCTTTTTGTAGTAGTGGGTCGAGGCAACAGGCGATGCTTCGCTCCACGGAGGAACAAGACCTGCCTGGAGGCGGCGCCGGGGCCGGATGCTCCTCGAGGAGCCGTGCTCTGGGGGCCGCCGGCCTCCCCCGAAGCCAACCGACCGTTTCGCGGGCTTTGTCGCCGCCCAAACAGGGAGAACCGCAGGGATACCGGCGGTGTTGAATAGCTCTATGGGATAGCCGGTCGGCCGCCGGTCAACGTCCGCCGGCGTCGAGAGGCGGGCCGAAGACTGCCCGGGCGCTCTCCCGGCTGCGAAGGCGCCGCTATGGTGGGGCGGCCAGTAGGGCGACCGCGCCGGGTCGGCGACCGCCGGTGGGCTCCGGTGGGAGGCGGAGCAGGATTGTTCGCGCGCACTGCAGAACTACACGTTGCCTGACGAGGTAGCTGAGCCCTGGAGGTGCGGCCGAGAACATCGCCTTCGCCGGTGATGTCGTTCTGAGAGCGTCCGCTCCCGGTGAGGGCGGCTCGAGGGACTTCCTGACATTCAGCGAGATTCCTCGCGATCTCGCTGCGTGCGATGGGCGCTCAGAATGACGTATTGGCGGCAGAGCCAGCTCTTGAGCCGGACCTCTCGCCCCACGCTGTGCCGTGCCAAAGACACTCGGAGCACTTGACCATGGATCACTTTGCCGTGCCGATCGCCACCTCCACAGCCTCCGCCCATGCGTCGCGTTTCACCGGGCCCGGGGGTGTGGCGGAGTATCACCTGATCGTCCTCCCCACCGAGTACGGCGGCATCGAGCAGCAACTGGCGGCGGTGCATGAGGCGTACCGTGACGCACTGGCGCACCTGGGCATCGCGGTGCGCACCGCCATCCACAGGCGCTACTTCTGCAGCGATGTGGTGAACCAGCGGGCGGTGCTGGAGGCGCGGGCACTGTCCAGCGCCTCGGGGGCCAACGAGCCCTGCGCCATCTCCTGGGTGGGCCAACCGCCGTCGCCGCCGGCGAAGGTTGCGTTGTGGGCCTACCACATCAGCGACCCGGCGGGGGAGCTGGACAAGAACCACGAGGGGACCTCGCTCACGCTGCGGCGCGGCGATCTGGCCCACCACTGGACGACGGGTGTCATCTGCCCGGAGGCCAACACGTCCTACGATCAGACCCGGGGGATCCTGGCTCAGTACGAGACCTGCCTGAGCTCCTGGGGCTCCACGCTGGCGGATAACGTGATCCGCACCTGGTTTCTGGTGCAAAACGTCGATGCCAACTATCACGGACTGGTGGTGGCCCGCCGGGAGGTCTTCGCCGAGCGGGGGTTGACGCCCGAGACGCACTACATCGCCAGCACCGGCATCGAGGGCTACAACGCGGAGATCTCGGCCCGGGTGACGATGGACGCCTACGCCATCTCCGGCGTGGGCCCCGAGCAGGTCCGCTACCTGGCCGCCCTGGACCACCTCAGCCCCACCCATGTCTATGGTGTGACATTCGAGCGCGGGGCCTCGGTCTCGTACGCAGACCGCGCTCACGTCTACATCTCCGGCACCGCAAGCATCGACAAGCACGGGGAGATCATGCACGTGGGCGACGTCACCAGGCAGCTCGACCGGACGCTGGAGAACGTGGAAGCGCTGCTTTCCCAGGCCGGCGCCACCCTGGCGGACATGTGCTCCTTCATCGTGTATGTGCGCGACCCCAGCGACCACGCCATCGCGTGGGAGAGGATGCGCAGGAGGTTTCCGGAGGCACCGGTGGTGGTGGTGGTTGCTCCGGTCTGCCGACCGGGGTGGCTGATCGAGGTGGAGGGCACGGCCGTGGTGAGAGCGGAAGGTCCCGGGCTGCCCCGGTTCTAGGAGGCGTGGCCGGAAGGCCGCCGGCCGGGAGCGCGAGTCCGGGCGCCCGGTGCGAGCGACCTCTGGGACCTGTCCTTCTGAGGGCCATGGCGCCCGGCGGGCGCAGCCCGGGGAATCTCCCGGCCCCCGGGTTCGGGGTCGCTCAGTTCTGCTTCAGCGCCCGCAATTGGCGCAGGAACTCCTCCGGTATCCGGCCGTCTGGGTCGATGGGGACATCCCAACTGACCACACCCTCGCACTCGTTGATCCTCCTGGTATACCGCACCACCTGCTCGTCATCGAAGCGCAGTGGGCCCTGGCCCCAGGTGGGCCCCAGATAGCTGAGCATGTGAAGCTGCGCCTGCTCTACCCACCTCCCGGTGCACTCCACCTTGTCGGGCTCATTGATCTCCCCGGCGGTGTAGTCTTCGCCCGGGCAGTGCCGGATGATGGGATAGACCACCCCCGGATTGAAGGCGACGATGGCGGCGGGATTGCCTGCCTTGAGGGCCGCGGCGAAGGAGCAGAAGTTCGGCGGCTCCGGGTGGCGGTACATCTCATCGGCGAAGTAGCAGCCGTCCAGCCACCAGCCCCGCACCTTCTGGCCCCAGCGCAGGGACCATTCGCGGATCACGGCTTCCCACATCTGCTGGAACTCCTCGAGGCGATCCCCGGTGCGCACTCCCCAGCCGTCGGGCCAGCCGCCCTCGAAGCCCCACTTCCACTTCAGTCTCTTGGCGGCCACGGCATCGGCGGCCGGGGCCCCCGAGGGGAGATAGACCAGCAGGGGTATGCCCAGTTCGCCCAGGGCATCGGAGAGATCTGAGACCAGGTCGCGCTCCGAGCACTTACTGGGCCTGATGCCCACGAGGTCATCGTACGTCGCATTGGGGGCGCAGTAATGGCCGGAGTTCTGGCCGATGGTGAAAAACGCATACCCGGCCCCGACCGCAGCAACCTGCTGGGCATAGTCGGTGGCGTCGAAGCCGTCCACGCGGCCGTTCCAGTCGTCGGCCGACAGGTCGGCAGGCGCGAGGTAGTGGTTGAACACACCCCATCTGGCATCGCGGAACCAGTCGGTTGAGGCCATTGCCGGACTCCCTTTCCACACGCGATCAGGCCAACGACGCTCCGGGTCCGCGGGCGCGCCGGGACGGCTCACTCCCGCATGACGCGGAGCGCCGCCGGCCCCCGGCCGAGAGTGCCGGCGGTGCGTGCCGGATCCGCACAGATTGGCCTGGATGAACCTCGTCCATCCACGCCTGTGCCCGGCCGCACCCTGTTGAGTTGAGAGTGCGGCTCAAGTCTGCAGGCGAAGTGACCATAGATAGAGTCGACGGGTGGCATACCCCGTTGCCGTGGCCGGCCCCCGCCGCATGCGTGGAGCCTGAGGCTCCTGTCGCTGTTCCGGCGTGAGTTCGCTCCCCGGCGAGGACCCCGTACAGAGCGCGCCGGCCTCGCCGCCCTACGGCGGCAGAGGGCCCACCGGTCCCGCCCGTCACACCCGACGAGGAGCTCTGCCAATGCGGATCTACACACCCCCGGATATCAAGGACGTCGCCTGGGAGGGGGTGCTGATACCGGCCACGGGCGCGGTGGACGACTCGGCCGCGATCCCACGTGTGACCGTGGCCGAGCCGGCCTGGTGGTCTGCGGAGGCCCTGATGGCGCATCTGGGTCCACGGACCTGGAGCCCCCCCAACCGCGAGTGGCGCTACGTCATGGTGCGCCTGGGTTTCTCCCTGCAGCCGCTGAGGTCAGGGGGCGCTTTCGTCCGCCAGGCCGCTCTGACGGCGACGCTGTCTCCCTACCACGCGGTACCGGAGGCCGCGCTGGTCAGAGACCTGTACCCTCATCGCCTCACCGACCGCGGGGCCCGCAAGTACGATCTGCACCTGGACAAGTGGCTGCGCTTCCACAGCACCGCGCCCGAGGACCCGGCGGAGGCCGCCGTGGGGATAGAGTACATCAAGACCTACCCCGTTATCCAGGGCTATGGTGCCGGCAAGTGCAGCCCCTACTGGCGCTTCACCTACGATACCGGCCGTCCCCTGGTGGGTTGTCAGACCGTGTACATGCTGGTGGAGACTCCAGACAAGACCGGCGGCGTCCGGATCGATCTGCAACTGATGACGGAGGTTCAGACGCCCAAGACCCGCTTCTCCGTGTCCCTTCCGGGGCAGGCCCGGGCCCAGATGCGCCGCGCCATCGACCGGCACTAGCGGCGGCCCCCGCGGGCCTTCCGGCCGGGCCCCATGGCCGTCGCGCGGCCCACTGTGGCCGACGCATGTGAAGCCAGACGCCACCGGCTATCTCAGCCGGTGGCGTTCTTCTGACTGGCGGCCCGTCCTGGCTCCGCGCCGGAGGCTCTCGCCGCCTCGGCCAGGGGTCCTCACAGCCGATCGTACAGGCAGTTGGCCGCTCCGTAAGCGGGCAAGACCAGGGCATCCATCGTCATCGCCTTGGCATGGCCGTCGAGGAAGGCGCAGTTGCACATGCCGTTGTGCCGCGGCACCGGGCGGAACGGGTCGGTGGTCCAGTAGGGCTCATTGTTAGGCCAACGGGTGTAGTACGCCCCCGTGCCGGACTCTTGCCAGGTGCTTGGAGGATCCGAGGGGTTGGTTACCTGGCCGTTGTCATTGAAGATCACGGTCTCGGCGGGCTTCTCCACATCACCCATGCTGACGCACGATCGGTACCCCAGGTTGCAGTGGTTGTGGCCGTAGCCGGGGTTGGTGGTCTTGCTGGGGCAGATGAAGATCTGGGAGTTCTTGACGTAGGGCATGATCAGGTTCGACCACCAGCCGCTGTTGTCCAGATAGGAGGGCATGACTTTCTCGTCGTAGTCCTGGCTGTACATCATTGCACCGGTGGCCAGTTGCTTCATGTTGCTGAGGCACGAGGTGGAGCGCGCCTTCTCGCGCGCCCGGGCGAAGACGGGGAACAAGATCGCCGCGAGGATGGCGATGATGGCGATGACAACAAGAAGCTCGATGAGAGTGAAACCGCGGCTGCGCATTGTCGGCCTCCTTGAGGATATGGACCGCCCGCTGCTCCCGGAACAGGAACGGGCGACCTTTGGCATCTAGTGTGCCTATTCGCGGTCGATTGGCCATTTCCTTCGTCCGCAGAGCAGTCTGGCGAAAAGGCGGACCGGGGCACCCGCTGCCCCGGTCGCGGCAGGTCTGCGGGTCCGTTCAGGGCCTCTGCTCCAGTGTAGCGCACCCGATCAGCACCACCTCCTCTGCGCCCTCGAAGGGGTAATCCCTCACCGTCAGGCTACTGCCCTCAGCACTCTGGATCTCGAAGCCCGTCTCGCCCGAGAGCAGATAGGCGCCGGCCGCAACAAGGTCCTCCGGCAGCGGCTCATCGAGCGTGATTGTGCTGCCCGCGACGGCGAGGACCTTGCGCGCGATCCGCGACTGGGGGAGACGGAGGCTCCGGCCGCCGCACGAGAGCTCCGTTCCGTCCAGAAGACATGCCCGGATCATGCGGCCCTCCCGATCCAGGGAGGCGAACCCGAACCGCCCCGCCAGGGTGACCGGCCCGTACTGCCGGGGAGTGTCATCCAGGGCGGAAATGATGTAGTCGGTGTGCTCGGCGAACGAGACCACCACGGCCACGGCGGTGTCGTCACCGGCCGGCAGGATGCGGTGGACGGACAGAACCGGTGAGGCATCGCCGGTGAAGGGGCTCATGACGGCGGTGTACACGCTGCCCAGGCCCTCATCGTCGCTGCGCTCGGCCAGCAACTGGGTGATCGGTGGGGCATGGAGCTGGTCTCCCCGGTAGCTGCGCCAGCCGGGGGCGTCGGTGACCAGCAGCCGCGAGAGCGGCCCGGTCATGTCCAGCCGCATCTTCCGGCCCTGGTACCGCCAGACGGCACTCCACGTCTCCGGCGGCCCGGCCACGGCCCGCAGGTTGCCAAGATAGGAGATGGTGCCTTCCACCGCCGAGAGCTCGCCCCCGCCCAGGCCCAGGAACTCCCCATTGCAGTTGAACCCGTACTGGTGGGTCTGGCCGCCGGTCACTCGGAAGACGTCTACCACGTAGTTGCCGCCCTCGGGGAGGCGCACCAGGGTGCAACCGCGCCGGTACTGGGAGCACTGCTCATAGGCCGCCGCAGAGGCCTGAACGGTCTCCACCACCTCGTTGCAGGCGCACAACTCCAGCATGCTGCGGCGGTCCTTGGCGTTCTGGTTCACCCCATCCACGGTGACGATGTTGTGCGCCAGCGTGCTCGCGGTCCACTTGTTGCGCGGGTCGTCCCAGATATAGCCGCGGTCGGAGGCCAGCTCCACGCCGTCGTAGTGGTACAGGATGCCCAGGGTGTCCGCGTGCCGGTGTCCCCAGGCGCGGTAGCCGTTGAAGTAGAAGGCCGTCTGGGTCTCATCGGCGGCGGACCGCAGCACGCCCACCTGCCAGCCGGGATAGTGCTCGCTGCGCAGGCCGATATCGGCCCGGCCTTCGGCGGCCAGGTCGGGGGCACGGTGCCACAGGGCGTACTCGCTGCCCGCCTGCTCCAGCGGCGCGCCCTGCAGCGCCTGCAGCAGACCGGCGTAGCGGGCCCCGTAGTTGGCGGCGAGGATCTCCACATAGTGCGGGCCGGTGCCGCCACCGGCCGTGGTATCACCGATCACCGGATGCTTCAGGTCCGGCGTGAGCATCTTGACCATGCTCTCCAGCGCGAGCCGATAGCGCGGAACGTGGGTGAAGGGGTCGAAGTTGTCCAGGCGCCCCCCGGCCTCCGGGGAGTAGTCCGGTGGGTCGCTGTAGCCGGCGAGCAGGTCGGGGATATCCTGCATCAGAACCAGGTGCATGTTGGAGTAGGCCGGCGACTCACGGCAGAAGCCGTCGAAGTGGAAGCTGCCCTCCAGGAGCTTCTCGAAGCCCTCCAAAGCCCGGCGGACTCCGTGCGGCCGGGAGAACAGAATGCCCACGGCTCCGCTGACGGCCCGGCCGGGACCGCACTTGTTGTTGATCGCCGGGTAGTTCTCCATGTCGGCGCAGCCGGCCAGGAGCAGGTTGTCTTCAATGTGCTTCCGCACGGCGGCGGGGTAGACGGGCGTGCCATCCTCCAGCACGGCGTCGCGGGTGAGGTCATAGGCCACCACGAAGTCCAGCAGCACCCCGCCCTCCTCGCTGGCGCCGGTGCTCAGGCGGCCCGCGCCCCAGAACCCGGCGTCCAGATCGCCGAAGCCGTCGTTGTTGCGGTCCCGCATCTCGGCGGCCGGGTGGCAGATGATGCCCGGCGCGAACTTGCCCGCCGAGGGGTTGCGGCCCATCTCACTGGCCGCCTCGGCCGGGTCCATGTCGGCGAAGCAGCCTCCATAGCTGTGGTACAGGTACCGGGGAAACACCTCGGCCAGGCGCTCGAGGATCCAGGCCACCCGCTGGGCGTAGCGGAGATCGTCGGTGAGGGCGTAGAGCTTGGCCAGGTACGGGACCTGCCCCATCACCCAGTTCAGCTTGCGCTCGCGGAGCAGTCCCGAGAAGCTCACGTGTACCGGTCGGCCCGCCCAGCGGTAGGCGTGCTTGCCCGGGTCCTCCTCGGGGTGCGCGCGCTGCTGTTCATTGCGGTAGTAGGTGAACTCCTGCCCCATGTTCGGGCACTCGAGCACCCCCGTCTCGGGGTAGTCGGGGTCCGGGTACCGGTGCTTGCAGTACTTGCACGTGAGCGTCTCGGGGTCGGTGACGCTCCACTGCAGGACGCCGGTCTCTCCCGGAGAGCAGCCCTCGCCGACGCAGGCCGGGCAGACCTGGCCGTACTGCGACCACGGGGTGAGGTCGGCGATCATCTGCCGGAAGAACTCCCGATCCTTGCCGAGGGCGAACTCCTCCCGGCGCTGCCATGAGGCCAGGATGTCGGCGGCCCACTTGTGCCGCTCGACATTGGCCTTCGCGTTGGCGATGGTGGCGGGCTTGTACAGCGTGCAGGGGGCGGCGAGGCAGAGGGCGGGCACCAGCAGCAGTGCGAGCCCCACACCGGATGTTGTCAGACAAAGCACCTGCAGTCGCATGACGTGTCCTCCTCGGAAGCCTGCTATTGCGGCGAGCCCGGGGCCACTACCGTGCCCCTCGCTCCGCCTCTTCCCCGGCGATCTCGCACCACCGGTCGAAGCGCGCGGGCTGATGGTTGCACGTATGGGTGTCCTTTAGGATGATGTCCAGGACGCAGCCGTGCTCGCCGGCGATCTGGACCGTCTCGCGGATGTCCGCCCGCACCCACTCCGGATCGAAGCTCACCGCCGCCAGTGTGGCCGGATTGGGCTTCCAGGAGAAGATCACCCTGTCCCGGAGCTTCTCGGCACTCACTCTCTTGTCCGCCCACGGGCTGATGGAGACCCGTCGCAGACGCGGCACTCTGGCCAGCAGCATGTCGAGCTTCAGGTGCAGTGGCTCGCAGCAGCCGTAGCAGTTGAGGCCGAACTGCTCCAGAATCGGGAGCTGGTGCTGCAGGACGAACTCCTCGTGCATCGCCGGTGACACCTCAGACATCGTCTGGGCCTCGCAAAAACCCCACATGTCCCGCAGTCGCACGGTGCCGTGGAAGTCCCCGGCCGGCAGTTGCTCCGAGAAGCCGAAGCCCCCGGAGCCGATGTACTCATTGCCGTTGTTCAGACACAGCACCCCCTGGCTCTCCAAAGACCGCAGGAAGGACAGGCGCCCCTCCTGCAACCTCCGCATCCCCGCGTGGAGCAGCGCCGGATCGTCGGTCATGTCCATGTACGTCTGGGTGATGCCCCGCAGCATGGTCCACTCATCGATCAGCCCCAGGGCCCACCAGTACAGACTGTGAAGACGCACGTTGAGGATGTCGCCCAGCAGCTCCTGGTAGTAGGCAAGACCGGCCGCGGTGGCCTGCGGGTCATGGGTTGCCGTGGGGGTCTTGATCCGGTCGATGTCGGCCATGCTCTTGACCGGCGCGTCCCACACGTAGGCGCCGCGCTCCACCCCGGAGTGGGTGTACTGGGGCCCGATCCCCCACCCCGTCACCTGCACGGCATGGCTCACCTTGAACTCGGCGTCACATACCTGGTCGTCGGCGAAATGCTCGGCGGCGTAGATCCGCATGCGCAGACTGCGCTCTATGCCTCTGGCGTCCTCGTCCTCGCACCGCAGATCACCGTCGGGCAGCAGCTCGACCCACGAACCCTCCGGCGAGCAGAAGACCAGGGGGCGGCTGGGCTCGAGGCGGTTTTGGGCATACCACAGCCGCCGGCGCTCCTCCTGGATCGGGTCGGCGGCGAGCTCAGCGATTCGGCGGGCCAGGTCGCGGATGATACGACGATCACCGGCTGTCACAATTGGCTGCCTCCGTATCGGCCATCGGGTGTTCAGTCGCCAGTATTCGCCATGACACGCCCCCATACATTCCCGGGTTCCGACGGATGGAGGGTGTCACCGTCTCCGGCGGCGAATGGTTCTGCTCACTGGCCGTGAACTCCCTGCGGGACCGATACGTCTAAAAGATGTATAACATCGTTATGTATCATCAGGAGGGTATGATGCGCACACCGACCACAGTCGTGTTGGTTGCTACGCTTGTATGGGCGATGTCGGCCTTCGCCGCGGGCATCGGGGACGGCCTGAAGGCCGCGAAGGCCCAGTTGGCGGCCGGGGATCTGGACGCAGCGGCTCCGGCGCTGCAGCAGGTGCTGGCTCAGACCATGGAGCAGGGCTGGGACAAGCTGACCGCGGCGGAGGTCCTGCAGGTTGCGGAGGCCCACCGCCTGCTGATGGGCATCGCCGCCCAGAAGGCTCTGGATAGGGACGGGCTGACCCAGGAGCAGGCCGAGATGGCCGCCTCGTGGGCGCAGGCCCTGCCGGGTCCGTCGATCAAGGTCGTGAGCTTCGGAGAGCAGGTCAACGTCGAGGAGCACCTCATGCCGGGGAAGACCACCATCGTGGACTTCTTCAGCAAGTACTGCCCGCCCTGTGTGAGGCTCAGTCAGGTGCTGGAGCCGGTCGTTCTCGACAGCGACGAGCTGTTCCTGCTGAAGGTGGACATCAACCGGCCGGGCGTGCAGGGGATCGACTGGGGATCCCCGGTGGCGGAGCAGTACGGTCTGAAGGGCATTCCGCACCTGCGGATCTACGGCCCGGACGGTGAGCTGATCGCCGAGGGTAAGGCCGCGATGGAGAAGGTCGGCCAACTGCTCTCGCGGGGAGAGCAGTAGGAGGGGCGCCGGGCGTCTGTCGTGATGGAGGGGCCGGCGGGCCTGGAGACCCGCCGGTCCGGTGACTCTCGACGGTGTCTACCCACCGCCTGGAAGGTGCCTGGCGAACGGCGAACGGCGCCGCTCCCTGCGGGACCCGCGAGCGGGACCCGCTTTCCCTCTCCTTCGCAAACACCGCTCAGGAGAGGGCTACGGCGAACGGCCAACGGCCTCTTTCCGTCGTCGGTTGGGTGGGTTCTCCCCTCACCCGCAAGCGACCCCAGGGGTCGCCAGACTCTCCCGGTCGGC
>Ga0334883_1000986_pt1 | contig 45670 bp, 43 predicted proteins | sample GraSluR1_MG_6_FD_207230 | JGI IMG/M metagenome (GOLD analysis project Ga0334883, IMG submission 207230) | Sludge microbial communities from methane-producing bioreactor in Wageningen University, Netherlands - Granular Sludge_09_05-R1 | ecosystem: Engineered > Bioreactor > Anaerobic >...
ATCTTAGTGCCTCCAAAGGATTTAAACGAGCAGCTCGACGAGCTGGGTAGAGCCCAGTTATAAATCCAGTTAAAACGGAGAACCCCAAAACAAATAAAACAAACCAAATTGGTATTTGAAATAAATTTAAAGATTGCCCGCCGAAATTACGCGCTAAAATATTTATAAAGACATTAAAAAGCTTACCCGACAATATACCAATAATTATACCACTAGCTCCGCCTAAAGTTCCCATTACTACCGATTCCATTAAGAATAATCTGGCAATATCAGTATTACTAACTCCAACTGCTCTCATAATTCCAATTTCCTTAGTTCTTTCTAGGAGGGTAATGGTCATGGTGTTAAACATTCCAATGGCCGAAACAATTAAAGCAATTAATCCGAAGACGCCTAAAACGATTTGAATAATTCTAAAAATCTTTTTAGTTTGTTCAATAGTATCGGAAACCGAAGAAGCTAAAAATCCTTTTTGAACAATTTTTTCTCTAATAATCTCAAGCTGATCTCCGTTTTCAACTCTAACCTTTAGGCCGGAATAAGCTGGTAGGTTTAAGTCAGTAAGAGTAAAAATTGGGACATAAATAAAACTAGTGCTTTCATTATTTATAACTCCAACAACTTTATATTCTTTATCTAATTTTACAATCTCAACATTTCCTTTATCATCAATGGGTATAAATAGATTTATATTAACAGATTCTCCAATTATATCCTTGGTTTCCGGAAAGCCCAAAATTTTAGCACTAGCTGAGGAAACAACAATTTCGTGGGAGTTGCTGTCGGTAAACTCCTTGCCCTCATCTAGAACTAGTCCACTTAAACGAAAAAATGGTTTGTCTATAACTTGAGACACAGCTTCAGTGGTTTGATTTCCATAAATTATCTGACCAGATATGTCTAGAACTGGACTAGTTTCAACAACTTCGTCCCAAGAGCCTATTTCCTCTACTGTATCCTTATTTAGAACAACTAATTCTGAAGCTGAAGAAACATCTAAGGTAAGGAGGGCATCAGCGGTAGTAATTTTATCTAGAATAATGTTTTGTAATCCATATCCCAGGGAAACTAAAAAAATAACTGCGCCGATTCCAATACCTAATCCTAAAACTGTTAAAACACTACGGCTGGTATTGGTTTTAAAACTTCTAACTGAAAGCGAAAATAAATCTTTATATTTCATATTATTACAAAATCATTATTTGTGTCCGATTAACCAAATTTCTAAACGTTTTAATATCTTGGTAGCTATGCGACGGTCTAGACCGGCACCACCATCTTTTAAAGGTTTGTCTAATAATAAAAATAATTCCTTAGAATCAATTTGCCCTCTAACTCTTTGTAATATAGCGCTGTCAATAATTGTTAAGCTAGAAAAATCTTCTAGCACTATATTTAATTCGTCGAATAAAGCTTTCCTTAGAGAGATTACTTTATCTTCTTCTTTTTTCTTTACTGAGTCGTTGCTAGAATGTTTGGAATCGACGACTGGTAATTGATCACCAATTTTTAATTCTTTAGCCAGGGAAGAAAGTTTGTTGGCTATTTTTTTTGCTGTTCTGGAATCCAGTCCCAAGCCTCCTTCTTCTGAATTTTTGTCTAGAAATTCTAGAACCGAAGAAAATCCATCGTTTAACTTTAGAGACTTCTCAACTTTTTGTCTAAATAAGTCAAACTCTTTAACGGAAAAATTTGTTAGGGCCATGGTCGCTAAGTTTTTAGCTTTGAAGGCTCGCATTAAAAATCCCGCATCGCTTTCTTTGAATTTTGAATAATGATCAGATATAAAGTCTAATTCTTTGGCGTGGTCTTCGGCTGGGAAGACAGTGTCTTCAGAAATTTCTGTCTTTATATCTTTATTAACTTTAACATCGATTAATTTTCCATCTTTAATAAAAAATACTCGATGAGCGATATCTAAGTAGGTGGGATCATGAGTAACTAAAATAACTGTTTTTTTAGATTTGATATTAATGTTTTTAAATAACTTAATAACTTCGGCGGCTGACTTGGAGTCGAGGTTTCCTAGAGGTTCATCAGCTAATAATATTTTTGGGTTATTAACAACAGCTCGACAAATAGCAACGCGTTGTTGCTGTCCTCCAGATAGTTGGTTGGGTAGACGATAAGCCTGATTGTGTACTCCAAAACGAGTTAAGAGCTCCATCACTCTTTCTTTTCTTTCTTTGGCCGGAACTCCAGCGGACATTAATGGTAGGGCAATATTTTGCATTACATTTAAAGTCGGGATTAGATGATAGGCCTGAAAGACCATCCCAATGGTTTGACGACAATATTCAGTTTTTTCTCTTTTTGATAAATTTCTAATTTTTTTCCCTTCGACTAAAACATCCCCTTTGTAATTTTCTAGGTCAGCGATGGAGTAGAGCAGGGTAGATTTTCCACAGCCAGATGGTCCAAAGAAAATAATAAACTCTCCCTCGTAAATAGAGAGGCTAACATTATCTAAAGATTTTACTTCGTTACTTTGTCCTGGAAAATAGGTAACACTTAAATTAGAAGTAATGATTTGCTCCTTGACACTCGTATTAATTTTAGGCATTTACAAGAGTAATAAATAATTAATTTACAACTTGATCATAACAAATTAATTATAGCAAATTTTTTTTTAAAAGCCAAGCTTATTAAACAAAAAAAACTTCCGTTATGAAATTTTTTTCTCTGGCCTCTTTCATTTTTTAAAAAGATTATGTTTTTCGCCTTGGGGCTTGTATAAATATTATTAATTTATTATAATGATAGTATATGAACTGGCCGGCCCACAGCATTGATTCGGGCCCCTATCAAGTTTTAAAGTTCTTAGTAGCAGCGCGAAAGGTCAAAGAAAGTAAACCTAGTAGCAATAAGTGAAAAGACAAAAACTGGGGGGACTAAAGTCCTTGTAGCAAGGCCCCGGTTTTATTATCAACTTGATAGTGAAAAACCAATCCTGGATCTGGATAACATAAGCGGTTCAGAAAAAAGATTGGTTTCAGCCATTGAAACTTGTAAAATTAGCAGGCTTGGCAGTAGCCTTAGCAAAAATTTTACAAAGTCTCAATGGCTTTTTCTTTTTTCAGGTACTTTTATGTATTTTTAAATTAGTATATAATATATATAGTAGGTAATATAAATAACCTTGCTATAGGTATAAAAAATAAATAATAATATTATGAAAAAAACAATTTTTTTATTAATTATCGCTTTAGTCCTAATGCTGATTTCTTTTTCTGTTTATAATAAAAGCCAAAAAGAATTGGATGAGCCAATAGAGCTAATTGTGTCAGACGTTGAGATTAATAATTTTAATGACTGCGTCAAAGAGGGAAATCCAGTTATGGAAAGTTATCCTCGCCAATGTCGCTCCTTGGATGGTCGATTATTTGTGGAAGACATTGGAAATATAAACGAAAAAAATGATTTAATTCAGCTTAATTATCCCTTACCTAATCAAGAAATTTCCAGCCCTTTAGAAATAAGTGGCACAGCTCGTGGTCTGTGGTATTTTGAAGCTGATTTTCCAGTTGTCCTGCTCAACTCTCAAGGTGATATTATTTCTCAAGGTATTGCCACCGCTCAAGACGACTGGATGACCGAGGAATTTGTACCTTTTACTGCCACCTTATCTTTTGACATTTCCGAATCAGAAAAAGGTCAAGAGGGGAGACTAATATTTAAAAAAGATAACCCTTCGGGGTTAGCAGAGCATGAAGATTCCCTAGAATTTCCGGTTATTTTTAGTTTCTAGGTTAAAAATTATAAATTGTATTAAAAAATCTAGACAAAGGTCTAGATTTTTTTTGCAAATTTTTGCAAAATTAATACCACTTGGGTTGCTTAAATTTTATAGTTGGCAACCCTGAAGTTGTTTCACTTTTTTCAGCAAAAGTAGTGATAAAATCACCACAAGCGAAATCTCTTGGGATTTGGCTTTCAACCTCTTTTAAGTGAGTTTTTATCCATCCCGTTCCGGGGGTAAAATAAATCGGACCCCCCTCGTAACCACTAGGTGCAGTTTTTTCATAGAAATCATTTTCTTCCCAGATTTTTCTTCTCATAAGTGCTTCTATGTCTTCTTTTCCACCTAAGACAAAGAGGGGATTTGAGGTTGGCCCACAATTAAAAGAAGCCTGGTTTAATGGGGTCGGTTCGGGCAAGGCATAATTCGGTAACGCCGGGGAAGACGACTTTCTAGATTCTGTTACAACCTTTTCCATTATTTTTAAAATAGCCCTGTTCTTTTCCTCTTCCTTAGCCCTGGCCTTTTCCTCCATTTCCCAAATAAATTTTTCCATCGATTTTCTTGATTCTTCTTCGGAGAAAACATGTCTGTGTAGGGGATTCAATTTCAGAGGATTTGGCTCAAAATCCTCTACTGGTTCCGGTATTCTTTTGGCGGTCCATCTTCCGGGGTTGCCTTTTAGGCCATCTTTTTCAAATATTTCACTCACGGCATCACGTTCACCTTGGTGAATTAGGTCGTGTACCAATTTTGGGATTCGAACTGTTTTTATAGGAAGCCTCCCGGGGTGGTGATCCTCCATTAATTCCATGCAGTTTTTCTCTTGATACGGTTTCATAATTACCTCCTTTTTAAGGGTTTTGGATGTTAATGTTCCTTGTTGTTTATAGTATAGCAAAAAAAACTGTTTTTTGAAAGATTGCACTTAAAATTGTTATTTTACCAATATTATGTTAAAATTAAGCTAATTAAATTAAATAATTTTATAAAAATATGAAAATTGCGATAATATCTGACATCCACGATAACTTTCATAATCTAGTTTTGGTTTTAAAGAAAATTAAAGAAAATCAAGATATAGAGAAAGTTATTTTCTTGGGTGATTTTATAAACAACGGTATAGCTAGAATATTGGCGGGTTTTGATATTCCCGTACAGGCTATTTGGGGCAACAACGATGGTGATAAAAGTACTCTTACTAGAACATCCTTAAATCCCAAAAGCAATATGAGTGTAGCTGATAATGTTTATGATTTTTTAGAAATTGATAATAGAAAAATATTTATTACTCATTATCCCGATCTAGCTAAGCCCATGGCTAAATCAGGTGAATTTGATGCCGTCTTTTATGGGCATAATCATGAAAAAAATAAAGATAGAATTAATGATTGTTTAGTCGTTAATCCGGGAGAAGTTTCTGGTCATAAAAATAGTCAAATATCTTTTGCTATTTATGATACCGAAAAAAATGATGCTGAAATCATAGACGTAGAAGGTGGTGTTTTTGTTAAAAATAAAGAAGTTGAGGAGTATTTAGATGAATTAGGTTTTGAGTTTTCTAAAACAAAGGGACATCAGTATTAATGAAAAAATATGAAATTGTTATTATTATCCAGTAGTAGATTTTTGAAGAATGATTTGAAGCCATGCCTAGGTAAATCTCTGGGAGAATTGAGAATTGCTCATATTATCAGTGCTTCCAAGGGGCAGGGTGTTAATGACTTAGGATATATTGAAAGAACCAAGGAGATTTTTAATAATAGCGGTTGCTATTTTGAAGACCTGGATTTGGACGGAAAAGATGAGAAATATTTAAGAGAGTATTTAAAAAACTTTGATGCTGTTTTTGTAAATGGTGGGAGCACTTTTTATCTCTTAAAATCTATTCGGGAAAGTGGCTTCGACAAGGTAATAAAAGAATTATTGCCCCAAGGATTTATTTATATGGGAGCTAGCGCTGGTTCTTATGTTTGTTGTCCCACGATTGAAATGGCTTTATGGAAACATCAAGATAAATATGATCATTACGGATATTCTGATTTAAGTGCTTTAAATTTAGTTTCATTTTTTATTATTGTTCATTATTCTGAGGAATTAAAAGATAGTATTAAAAATTTTATAAAAGAAAAGTTATTTAAAACTGGATACCCAGTCAAAGTACTAAACGACAACCAAGCCATATTAATTGATAATAGTAAGGAAACTATTTTGGGAGGAGAGGAAATAATTTTATAGCGTGATTGTATTATAATATTTTAAAATAATTAATATAAAAAATATGAAATCAGTCGTCATTTGTGGCAGTTCTAGTTTCGCTAAAGAAATAAGAGAATTTGCTGAAAATTTAAAAAAACTAGGAGTTGTGGTTTATGAGCCTCATCTTTATAGAGCTTCTGGCGGTGTTTGGGATAATATCGCAGAATTTGATAGGCCTCTAGTGGCAGCCGGTTTAACTCGTGATCATTTCCATAAAATAAGATTAGCTGATGTGGTTTACGTCCTTAATAAAGATGGTTATAGTGGAGTTAGTACCAGTATGGAAATTTCTTATGGAGTGGCCTTAGGAAAACCAGTTTACGCCTTTTCTAATGACGACAAAGAAGTTTGTCGAAAAGTTTTATTCTCTGCGATTGTTAGCACCCCAGAGGACTTATTAAAGTATTTGTAGGGGGTAATACTAATAACTATTCGATGTAGACATGTTTTGTATCTATTTATTAGTCCAATGTATACAAAGTAGGGTATTTTGTATACATCCTTGTTTCGTTATAATATACATATATGTATATTATAACGAAACACAAAGAATAATTAATTATTAAAAATATGAGAGAAATTCCAATGGAAAAACAAGAAGAATATTTAGAAATCAAAAGTATCAGTCCGCAGGACTTAGTGGATATTATTTATAAAGAGGAGTCCTTGCCTCAGGATAATCGTTTTTTATCAACTGATAAGGGGGGGGTTTTTAAATATTTTGATCCCCGAGATTTATCTGAAAATGCAGAAAACAAAGCTTATTCTATAGTAAAAAATAAACAAGAAATAGTTGCCTTGGGGGAGTTAGAAAAGAGTTTAGACAATTCTGATATTTATTGGATAAAATTTTTATCAGTTGATCCCAAATATCAGGGTCGGGGGTATGCTTCGCTTTTAGCTGAAGAATTTTTTAAGTTTGCTAAAGAAAAAAATATTTCCCTAGAGTCCTCTTCTTATACCAACGAAGGACAACAAAAATTAAAGGCGGTATTTAATAAATTAGCCGAAAAGTTTGGAGTTAATTTTATTGATAGCGATAGAAATATTTAATATTATAAAAAATAACTTATGTCTTATTTAATCATGACTGTTGGAAAAACTCATTCCGGCAAAACAACTTTTGGTAAAAAGTTAGCCCAAAAAATAAAAAATAATGTTTTAATTGACACTGATCAAATCTCAGAATTTCTAAAAGATAATTATGGTAATTTATATAGCACTGACTTTTTAAAGGACTCTACTAAATTAAGTCCTGGTTATTTTTTGAAGAAAGAAGTAGCCCATACTATTTTTAAAAGCGCTTTTAAAACAGAATTATTAATAATTTCTACTAGCGCTAATTCTACAAAAAAATTGCGGAAAAGTTTAGTAACCCTAGCTAGAAAAAATAATAGAAAAGTAATAATAGTTTATTTTAATTTATCAGAAAAAGTTTTATTAGATAGAATTGATAAAAGTGAGAAATCAAAAAAATGCTTGTATTATTCTAAAGATTTTAAAGATTTACTTTTAAATAAGCAGTCCATTAGATTTGAGGGGGCTAGTAAAGACGAGGCTGATTATTTTTTGGAAATAAATAAGGGCTCTGATTATAAAAAAGTTTTTGAAAAAGTATTGAATATAATTAAACAATAATCTATGCCTGAATATTTAAATATCGTCGATGAGGATGATAATATCATCGGTCAAGAAACTCGCTCCGAGATTCATCGTCTAGGGCTACTTCACCGCGAAGTCCACGTTTATTTTATTACCCCTAATAAAGAAATAATATTTCAGCATCGAGCCAAAGATAAGGATACCTATCCTGATTTATTAGACGCCACTGTTGGTGGTCATGTTGATTTGGGTGATGATTATCAGTCTGCGGCTATTAGGGAAGTGGAAGAGGAAACGGGATTAAAAATAGATCCGAAAGACTTGATTTTTCTTAGCAAAGAGAGAAAGAAATCTTCTTATGACCCCAAGACCGGAAAGTTAAACGATACTTGGAAGGAGATTTACATTTATAATTTCTCGGGACAACTATCAGATTTAAAAGTGGAAGAAGGTAAAGCCATTGGCTTTGAATCTTGGTCTATGGATAAATTAAAAAATATTTCAGAATCTGAAAAAGAAAAGTTTATTCCTTATGTGATAGATTTCGTTTTAGTCAATTTATTAAAAACATTTTAAGTATTTTATTTATGAAAATTAAGACAATCAAAACTAGAATTTTTGAACCTTCAGAAAACTTAATAGAATTTATAGAAAATTATTTACCAAAAATACAGGAAGAAACAATTTTAGTTATCACTTCAAAAATTGTAGCCTTATCCGAGGGGAGATTAATAGAAAAAACAAGTAAAAAAGAAAAAATAAAACTTATCAAAAAAGAAAGTGATTTTTTCGTTAATTCTAAATATGCTTATTTAACTATAAAGGATGGTATGGTCATGGCTAATTCTGGAGTTGATGAAAGTAACGCCCAGGATAATATAATACTTTTACCAAAGAATAGTTTTTTAACAGCTAAAAAAATTAGAGATTATTTTCTGAAAAAGCACAGTATAAAAAACTTTGGTGTAATCATTACTGATAGCAGATCTATGCCTCTAAGAAAGGGGATAGTCGGGGTCTCATTGGGTTACGCTGGTTTTTCTGGTCTGAAGGATTATCGCCATAGTCTCGATATTTTTGGTCGCCCCTTTAAAACATCAATAGTAAATGTAGCGGATAGTTTAGCGACAGCAGCTGTTTTATGTATGGGGGAGGGGGACGAGAAAAAACCTCTGGCTATAATTGAAAAAGCTCCGGTGATTTATCTTAATAAAATTAAAAAGAATGAGTTATTAATGAATCTCGCGAACGATATGTATCGTCCAATTTTTAGAAATAAATTAAAAAAAGTTTAATCATTCCGCAATTTATAGGAGTATATTAAAGGAAATAAAAAAGCCGGAACCCCCTTTCCTTTGTTGGGGGTTTTTCCGGCTTTTAACAATTTTCACTGCTCAGCGAGTGGTCACCATACCTTCCCATTTTTTCAACGGCTCTGAGAACCTTGTTATTAATGGGTGAGCAGTTTTTTAAAAAATATTCCAAAGAACGGAGGCGCTACAAACTGCGCCTTGTTGATAGGGAATATTTACCTGGTAAATCAAATTTCCCGAATCACGTATCGCGGATTAGAGAAGAAAGGCTCTCTATTTATCTTATCGGCCGATTCCACCGATTGAGCCATATCTCTTTAATCGGGTCAGATGATTCCGCTCCTAGGAGCACGATTTATTTTCCAGGTAGTCTTATCTTAGAAAAAATATTCATTATTGTCAATACTTTAAATATTATTTTAAAGTTATTCCTTATATATTGTTTTTTTATATTAATATTATATTATTTTTTGCTTTTTATTATTTTTATGTTAAGATGAATTAGGATTAAAATTAATTAATACATCATGGACTATTTAAAAGAAAATTTACCAAATTTAATGTCTTGGCTATCGAGTAATGGCTTGAGAATTTTAGCTATTATAGTGGTCGCCTTTATCGTTAAAAAATTTATCGGAGTTTTTGTTCGTCGCCTGGTTAACCGCGTTGTAAATTCTAATAATAATTATAGCGAAGAGGCTCTTAAAAAGAGAAAGGATACTCTAAACAGAATATTTTCATTTTCAATTGGAGCTGTAATTTCAATATTAGCAATTTTTATGATATTGCAGGAGTTTGGTTTTCAAATTGGTCCATTTTTGGCCGCTGCTGGAATTGCCGGTTTAGCTCTGGGATTTGGTGGGCAATATCTCATCCGAGATCTTATTAGCGGGCTTTTCATTATTGCTGAAAATCAATATCGTATTGGTGATGTGGTTTGCTTCGATGGAACTTGTGGGACCGTTCAAGATATTACTCTCAGAATGACAACTTTACGAGACTTAGACGGTGTGGTACACTATATTCCTCATGGTGAGATTAAAAAAGTTTCTAATTCGGCTCGAGATTTTTCCAGAATAAATCTTGATATCGGCGTTTCCTATAGCTCTGACTTGGAGAAAGTTATCGAAGTTATTAATAAAGTTGGCCAGGAATTATTTGAAGACCCAATTTGGAAGGACGCAATAATTAAGGCCCCTCAATTTTTAAGGGTTAATGATTTTGCGGATTCTTCTATTATGTTAAAAATTTTAGGAGAAACTCAGCCCTTGCGTCAATGGGAGGTGACTGGTGAACTTAGAAAGAGATTAAAATTTGCCTTTGATAGAGAGGGCATTGAAATTCCTTTTCCTCAAAGAGTTATGCATAAATCTGATAATTAAATTTAAAAATATGGCCCTTGGACCACATCGAGTTGGTAAAAGAAAAAGTAGTAAGTCTCACAAAACTGCTAAACGTTTAGAAGTTAAACGTGTTATGCTAGAAGAGAAAGCTGCTAAGAAAACCGGCAAAAAACCACCAAAGAAATAATTTGTAACTTCATTGTTATGAATAACCAGGAAAAATTATTAGAGGAATTGAAAAATATTTTATTACAAGACAAAAGTCTTCCTCTGAAAAATTCCAACTTGGTTTTTGGCGAAGGTTCTGCTTCCGCCAATATTTTTTTTATTGGTGAAGCCCCTGGCTTAAAAGAGGATCAGGCAGGTCGACCCTTCGTGGGTCGTTCGGGGCAACTTTTAACCAAAACCTTAAATGAAATTGGATTGCAAAGAGAAGATGTTTATATCACTAATATTGCGAAAAGAAGACCACCCGAGAATAGAGACCCCTCTCCTTTAGAAATTGCCAAATATCAACCGTATTTACAAAAACAAATTGATATAATAAAACCCAAGATAATAGTCACCCTAGGTCGATTTGCTTTAAATTTTTTCCTGCCCAAAGCTAAAATCACCTTGAGTCAGGGAAAAACTTTTTTAGTTGATAATAAGACTATTATGCCCATATTTCATCCCGCCGCCGCTCTTAGAAGCACCAAAACCTTAAAGGAGTTTAAAAAGAGCTTCTTGAAACTAAAAAATTTGACTAAATAGTATTAAAAGAGTATATTGTTATCAGCTTAGATATAGAGTTGGTTTAAACATTACAAATCCTTTATATCAATTACGTTTTGGCGTAATTTTTTGTTTAAAATAATTATATGGAAATAAGAAATATTGCAATTATTGCTCACGTTGATCATGGTAAAACAACCCTGACTGACGCTTTGATGACTCAAACCGGAATGACTTCCGGTGATATTAGTATGGACAGCAACGCTTTGGAAAAGGAGCGGGGCATTACTATTTACTCCAAAAATACCTCAATTTTCTATAAAGACACTAAGATAAATATGGTGGACACTCCGGGTCACGCTGATTTTAGTTCTGAGGTGGAGAGAATTTTGCGCTCTATTGATTGTGTTTTACTGTTAGTTGATGCTCAGGAAGGACCCATGCCCCAAACTAAATTTGTTTTAAAAAAATCATTAGAATTAGGTTTAAATCCGATTGTGGTTATTAACAAAATAGATAAACCTGCAGCTCGCTGTGCTGAGGTGGCTGAAATGGTTTATGAATTATTTTTAGATTTAGGTGCCAGTGATGAGCAATTAGACTTTCCTGTCGTTTACGCTATTGCCAAAGAGGGAGTTTCTAAAATTAATTTAGAAGACGAATCTGATAACCTTAACCCTTTATTAGACCTTATTTTAGAAAAGGTTAAGCCAGCATCTAATCCAGAGTCCGAAAAACTTCCTTTAGCTGTTCAGCCCTTTAATTTAGCTTATGATAATTTTTTGGGACGTTTAGCTATTTGTCGAGTGTATAGTGGAATAATTAAAGCTTCGCAAAATGTTATTGTGAAAAATGTTAATGAGGAAAATCGGACTAGAAAAATAAATAAGTTATTCACATTTGAAGGTATCAACAGAAAAGAGGTATCTGAGGCTAGAGCTGGTGATATTATAATGATTTCTGGCTTGCCAGAAATATTTATCGGAGAAACAATTTGTGAAAATCCCGAGCAGGAGCTTTTACCGGCTATTAAAATTGATGAGCCTACTATTTCATTAAATTTTTTGATCAACAATTCACCGTTTGCTGGTAGGGAAGGTAAATATGTTACTAATCGGCAATTGAAGGAAAGGTTAGAGAAGGAACTAGAGGTTAATGTTGGTTTAAAGGTGGACTTCTCGGATTTAAACTATTATAAAGTTTATGGCAGAGGGGAATTGCATATTGCTATTCTTTTAGAAAATTTACGTCGTGATGGTTTTGAATTGCAGGTTTCCCAGCCTCAGGTTATTATAAAAAACATTGATGGGGTTGACCATGAGCCTTTTGAGGAGGTAACAATCGATGTCCCCGAGAGTTTGTCCGGCGTGGTAATTGAGAAATTATCTAAGAGAAAGGGACAGATGCTACATATTAAAAACACCAATGGTCAGGCTCGTCTAACTTTTGTTATTCCAACTCGAGGACTTTTGGGTTATCGAACTGAATTTGTGGTTGACACTAAGGGCGAGGGAATTTTGTGTACACATTTTTTAGACTTCAGACCGCATGTTGGTAAGATTGAAAAGAATGAATTGGGTTCTATGGTTTCTATGATTTCGGGCAAGGCTTTAGCTTATTCTTTGTGGAATTTACAAGAGCGTGGAGTTCTATACATTCACCCTAATACTGAGGTTTATGAAGGTATGGTTATCGGCAATGTCGCCAAGGGTAATGATTTAAGTGTTAATCCTATTAAGGGGAAGCAATTGACTAATGTTCGGGCTTCGGGTTCTGATGAGGCTATTAAGTTGACTCCGCCCTTAGAGTTGAGTTTGGAGGTAGGCCTTAGTATTATGAATGATGATGAGTATTTAGAGGTTACCCCGCAGAGTGTTCGACTCAGAAAACAGCATTTAACCGAATTAGACCGCTCTCGAGCTAAGAAAAAATAGTATTTTATTGACGTAACTTTTTTTATAATTTATAATATATTTATTAAAATAGTTCTTTGAACCAATAAAAACAAAAAGTAAGACTATGAGAGGAGTTTCACTTAATTTTATCCCTGGTTTTTCTATGCCGAGATTTTCTCTTTTTCCGGTTTATCACGAAATGTCTTCCTTTTTCTTCGGTCCGGGCGACATTAAACCTCGTCACAAATCTCCAATGGAGGCGCGCTGTAAAAACCTGCCGAACTTTAGGAGAGAGCTTAATATAATTAGGCGTCAATAAAAGAAATAAAAGCCCGTAAGCCCAAATCTTTGGGCTTCTTTTAATATTAACCCCTTAGAGCCCTTGATTTTTTGTTTTAAATAAATTATATTGTAGTTATTGATTTTTGGAGAGATGTCGCGTAAAATGGCTACGCCATCACGCGACTAAGGCCAGTATAAAATTAAATAATCATTGGAGAGATGCCAGAGCGGTTTAATGGAACAGTCTTGAAAACTGTCGTGCGTGAAAACGTACCGTGGGTTCGAATCCCACTCTCTCCGCCAAGACAATTTTTTATCGTGCAGACCCGAGTAATCGTGATTTAGTTGCGACTCTACTGCCTAAAAGATTGCTAACAAAAAAACAACGATTTATGTCGTTGTTTTTTTGTTGAAAATTAATCTAACTGATTATAAAAGTGTATTTATTAATAAGCGTGGTGAAATTTATGTTTAGATCTAGCTTGTCATTATTAATTAAATCACATATTCTAGAATATATTTCTTCTACTAGTTGTCCTAATCCAAATAAATTAACATAAGTAGTGTTAGATGTGTCATAAAAATCTTTTGTTTCTATTTCCCCATCCCATTGTTTTTCTGGCAATCTTACAACCCAGTTATTACTTACATCGGCCATAACTGTAAACTTATGAGTTTGCGATGGTTTTTTGTCGTCTGGTACATTTAACAAATTAAAATCATGAGTAAATGAGTTTCTTAGCGCAATCAAAGCATTTAATTTTTTACTATCATTATTAATCAAATCATAACCAAAGTTTTCTATCGCAAGTTTAATTGAGTTTTTGGATTGCGTTTCTTTGTCGCACTCCTTCATTCTAAAACAACTTCCAATTTGGTCTAGAATTGTAAAATACCCTATTGTTCCTAGCCAATTACCAGGGTGACCGTTTAAAGTATTATCAAAAATTCCAGTAATAGAGCTTCTTTTTGTGTTGGTACGGCAATCTCTAAGTCCTGCGACCAATGTTGAATATCTTTGATCCCCTTTATAATTAAATGGTTGCGGTTCTCTTAGATATTGTAATAATATTTCTTTTTCATTTTTGTTTATAATCATAATATCTTTATTATATCATTAAAAATAATCAAAAAATAGTAATTATTACTCTATTAAAGTGAGCTTCTTATCTTTATACATTATCTTTGATCTCAGGTTGGCCAGTAGCTCTCTTTTTTCAGACACCGCACCTTCTTTTAGTAAGTATTTAGCATAATTTCTGATGTCCGTTTCTTTATCAGTTTTAAGTTTTTCAGTCGCCCCTAGTACTGATCTTTGGAATATATTAAATCTTGCTATCTCATCCTCTAACTTTTGTCTCATTCCTAACTCATTAATATTAACTTTGTCTAATATTTTTAGTAGCTCGGTGATTAGTTCTTCTTCGCGGATATATTTATTTTTACAGTTTCTATCCCTAGCCCTTGAACAAGAATAGTAAATATATCTCGCATGCGTGCCATCTTTAAGTTGTTTATATTTTTCTTCCGCAGAAATGCCCGATCCACAATGACCGCAGGTAAATAGTTTAGTGAAGGCAAATTCTCTATTTTCTCTAACAATTTTATCTCTCTTTAACTGCGCTTGAGCTTTTTCAAACAGATCTTTATTAATTATTGGTTTATGTTTTCCTTGATACCAATTACCACTACCAACAGGTCTTTCAAATACGCCGTAGTAAAATGGGTTATCCAGTATCCGATATACTCCAGCCAATGTTAATGGTTTATTGCCCCTAGTATAGAAGTTTAATTCGTGTTTTAGATAGTTATATAATTTTCGTCCGCTATATTTTTCATAAGCTACTTTTTCAAACATCTTTTTAATAGCAGGGGCTCTTAATGGATCAATAATAACTTGGCATTTTTTATCCATTCTTTTTTGGTTTAAATAACCTAGCGGTGCAAGCCCAACCCACAATCCCATTTCAGCTCTAGTTCTTAGTCCTCGTCTAACATTAATTCCTCGATTGTCATTTTCCAGTTTAGCTTGCGATCCAAGAATCATAAGCAAGAATTTTTCGTTGGGGTTATTTGAGAATTTCTGGCCATATGTCCTTATTTCTAGCAGGGCACCGCTATCCATTAAATCCACTATTTTTCCTAAATCACCAGCATTTCTGGAGATACGATCGGGAGCCCAGGTTAAAATAGCGTTAAATTTGCCCTGTTTAATCTCGTCTATAATCTCATTAAAGACAGGTCTTTGGCCAGTTTCTTTGGCGCTATGAGATTCTCGCTTTAATTCAACTACATCCAAACCTTCTCGCTCAGCCAGTTCAAGCATTTCCTTTATTTGGCTATCTATTGATAAAACCTGTCTTTCCTCGCTTTCGGTCGATTTTCTTGCATAAAGGCAATATTTCACCTTAATTTGGGGCTCTATTTTGCCCTGAGTCCCTATGGGCATTAATGTTGTATTCATATACTTACATTAATGACGCAACTACTTGAAAGAGTCCAGAGCGTCTCAATTACCTTAAAATTTCCCTAATTTTAAAGGTTAAGCTATACTACTAACCTATGAAAACCTATGAACACTTGACAAATTAATTTTTTAGATATATAATAATTATATAATTCAAATTGTTGTTTTTTTACTCATTAAAAATTAACTAATACCCCCTTTGTTCTGTTTCATTTTTTACTACTGTTTATGCGGGATACAGCAGACTGCATTAAGTAGTTGGCAGGAGTTATTTCTTGTCTAAGAAAAGTAATATGGCGAAAACAAAAACTTCGGCATATGGCAAACAGCAACAAAAGATTGTTCCTGTTCGCGGGTATGTCAAGAATGGCAAGCGGGTAAAACCGCATCGTCGTTCCACTCCTAATTAAGGAGTTGTAAGTAACAATGGGGTGTTAGTTAATTTTTGAAGAGTAGAAAATTAAATAGTATGCGTAAAGACATCCAAGAAAAACTCAAAGAAATGCCAGAGTTACTCTCCATCGGACAGGTAGCAGAGATTTTCAGCATCCACCAAGACACTTTAAGAAACTGGGAAAAGGACGGCACTCTCGTGCCTCTCAGAGTTGGTCCACGTAAAGATCGCAAATATCGCCCGCAGGATATTCAAGCGATCGTGGATAAAATGGGTAGCAAATTAACCCTGCCACAACTCGAAGCGTTTCTTTGGAAGAGCGCCGATATCCTTCGTGGAAAAATAGATAGTTCCGATTATAAAAAGTATATCTTTGGACTCTTGTTTTATAAAAGAATGAGTGACGTGTGGGATGAAGAATATAATTCAGTGATGCAAGAATATAATGATAAGACAATTGCTGGGGCTGATTATAATCATCGCTTTCAAGTTCCTAAAGATTGTCGCTGGGAAGTTGTTACCGAGCAAGCAGAAAGTATCGGTCAGAAATTAAATGATATTTTTGAAAAGCTTGCTAATGCTAATAGTCCAAAATTAGATAAGATTTTTGATGATCTTGATTTTGCTAATAAAGATCGTTTCCCAAATGAAACCCTGCAAAGACTTATTAATCACTTTTCTCAATACAATTTTGGTAATACCTATATCAGTTCAGATCTTTTAGGCGACGCCTATGAATACCTAATCAAACAATTTGCGGCAGACGCAGGTAAAAAAGGCGGAGAATTCTACACGCCTCGTGAAGTTGAAAAAGTTATCATCGGAATTCTTAAACCTCATCAAAAAGACCATATTTATGATCCAACTGCTGGCTCGGGCGGTTTCTTACTTGAGGCTTATGATTATCTAAAACAAAAATCTGGTGAAAAAATTGCCAAGACGCTTTATCTTTACGGACAAGAGTTAAATATCAGCACCTTTGCTATCGCAAAAATCAATATGTTTTTGCATGGCCTTGATAGCGCTGATATTCGCCGTGGTGACACTATCGCCAATCCGCAATTCTTGACACAAAATGGAAACTTACAAACATTTGATATTTGCGTAGCAAATCCGCCTTACTCAATTAAAGATTGGGAATCGGAAATTTTTAAGACAAATAAGTACGGTCGTCTTGAAGGTTATGATATGCCTCCTGAGAAAAATGCTGACTATGCCTTTGTCTTACATATCATCAAATCAATGAATGTAAACGGCCGAGCTGGTATTGTTCTTCCTCACGGCGTTTTATTTAGGGGTGGAGCTGAGGGTCGTATTCGTGAGCAGATACTCAAAAATGATCTAATTGAAGCCGTTATTGCTTTGCCATCCAAACTTTTCTATGGAACGGGTATTCCTGCGGCTATTTTAATTCTCAATAAAAATAAACCAGAGAATAAGAAGAACAAGGTTTTGATTATTAATGCCGAAAGTGATTTCCTTGAAGGGAAAAATCAAAATTCACTACGAACACAAGATATAAATAAAATTGTAAAAGCATGCGATGGATATTTTGATATTGAGAAATACGCGCGGGTGATTGATGTAAAAGAAATTACCGAAAAGGAATATAGTCTTGATGTCCAAAAATATATTGATTCTTCCGAAGCAAAGATTGAAATTAACATTGATTTAGTCCAAAAAGAAATAAAAAAACTAATAGACCAATTTAATAAAGCTAATGAAAAAGTTAATTTATATCTAAAAAAATTAAATACAGCAAGAAATCTTCCTAAAAATAAACTACCTATTGGTTGGTCTAAGGTGAAATTAGAAGATGTTTTAGACTACGAACAACCAACAGAATATATTGTTGATAGTAATATATTAAAAGAAAAAATTGTTGAATCCATACCAGTTTTGACAGCTAACAAATCTTTTATTCTTGGATATACAAAAGAACAAGAAGGTGTTTTTAGGAATGTTCCAGTTATCATTTTTGATGATTTTACTACAGATAAAAAATATGTTGATTTTAATTTTAAGGTTAAATCAAGTGCGTTAAAGATATTAAAATTGAAAAATCCTGAAATCGCTGATCTTAAATATATATTTGAAATGATGGGCTTGATTGAATTTAACCCAAAAACTCACAAACGATATTGGATTTCAGAATATTCAAAAATAAATATAATTCTGCCAACAATTTCTGAACAAAAAGAAATAACAAAAATTCTTTGTTCGGTTGATAATCAGATTATGATAAACAAAGAAATTCAAGGGAAGTTAAGCAAACTAAAAAAGGGGCTAGTATCCGATCTATTGAGCGGGAAAAGTGAGATCAGATAAAATGTAATTGTATGATTTTAAAAGATGAAATTGAACAAAAATCAAAAGAGCAAGAAATTACAGTCGCTAATATTCAACGGGATTATCTTTTTGGTTGGTTGCTAAATTACCTTTTTACACAAAGCACATTAAAAGATACTTTATTTCTTAAGGGTGGTAATGCTTTAAGAAAAGCCTATTTTATAAAAACTCGTTTTTCGTCAGACTTAGATTTTGGGACTCCTAACGATATCAATTATGATTTTCTGAAACAAGAAATCGAGAAAGCATGTCAATTTGTCTCTGAAAAAGCAGGGGTCGTCTTTGTCTTTGACAGAAATGATGTTAAAGAAAAATTCAATTGGAATGAGCCACGCTGGAAAGTATTTGAAGTCAAGATTTATTTTAAGGATTTCTATGGAAATTCTGATCATATAACACTTAAAATTTCTTTAGATATTACAAGGTTTGATAAAACATATTTAGATATACAAAGTAGGACACTTTTACACCCATACTCTGACGCAAATGATGTGACCTGCCAAATTAGATGTATGCAACTAGAAGAGATTCTTGCAACAAAACTAAAGTGTTTATTACAACGCGATCACGCACCAGATCTTTTTGATTTCATTTATAGTTTATATCTCAATTCAGATATATCAATAAATAAAGCCGACATAAAAAGAGTTTTTCTCAAACGAACGATTTTTGAAAATAGTCCAAATGTTGCAAAAAATATTCTTCTCAAACTCCCATTTGAATATATGAAAGCTGTCTGGCTAAAAACAATCATTTGCACACAAGACATTTACTTTGATTTTGACGATGCTTTCACAAAATTCATATCTGAAATTGAATTATTATTTGCTGGTGATACGGAAAACCCATGGCATGACCGATGCTTTTTCGAAGCTGAAATACGAAACAAGATTATGAGGGCTGGAAAAGAGCAAACTCTATTACGAGTGGTTTATCAAGGCGCCGAAAGGCTTGTTGAACCTTATTCTTTAAAATTTCAAGAAAAGGCTGATGGAACTGCTAAAGAATATTTATATGTCTGGAATAGAAATGGTGGCAGTAGCCCTAAGCCGGGTATCAGGATGTTTGTCTCAGAAAATTTGACGTCTATTGAAAATACGGAAGAAAAGTATACTCCACAATATGAAATAGAACTATGTCGAGCCGGAGAGTATCCAGAGGACAAATATTTATACGATGTAAATAAAAAGCGAGAGAAAGAGTACGCAAAAATATCTAAAATTAGACAACCTCGACAAACAAAAACACACATCAAATCTTTTGGTCCAACGTATGTTTACAAGTGTAGTAATTGCGGAAAATTATCATATCGCAAAACCATGGATGGAGCGCTTAAACCACATAAAAGTAAAAATGGATTTATGTGTTATGGATATGGAATTTATCAGACTACAAAGTTTTAAATAATATGAAATTTAACGAACAATATACAATCGAATATCATATCATAAAATTTATACAAGAAAAGCTTAGTTATGAATATATTCTTGCTGAAGAATTTTCTAAACTTCGTTCTTTTGAAAATGAATTTATTGTTACCAATCATCTTTTAGAGGCAGTAAAACTAATCAATCACGTTGACGATGCTGTGGCTCAAAGTGTTATAAGAGAGGTCAAGAAACTGGACACTAATGAAGACTTCTTAATTGCCATGCGAGATGGAATAAATTTAAAAGATTCAAGCACAGGAACATTTCGTGATTATAAGATTGTTGACTTTGATAATATTGAAAATAACCGTTTTGTGGTGACTAATCAGTTTTATTTTGAGGGCGTAACTGAAAATATTCGTCCAGATGTGATGATTTTTGTTAATGGATTACCTCTTTGTGATATTGAAGCAAAGAGTCCAACAGCTTCAAGTAGCGTCAGTTTTGAAAATGCCATTGATCAATTAAAACGTTACGAAAGAGTAGCTCCAAAGCTGTTTTTGCCTAATTGTTTTAATATCGCCACCGATGGCTTAAAAACCGTTTATGGTGCAACCTATTCACCTAAACAATATTTTTTGTCGTGGAGAGAGAATAGATCTGAAAAGAAAGCTTTTGAGGATGAAATAGATACTACGTTGGCATTTTTGCTTGGCAAAGAACAACTTCTTGATATTGTTAAGAATTTTATTGTCTTTGAAAAAAAGAAAGACGGAATAATAAAAAAAATTACTCGGTATCAACAGTTTTACGCCACTAATAAAATAGTTGATCGTGTTAAAGATGGAGATATAAAACGAGGTCTTATTTGGCACACTCAAGGGTCAGGAAAGACTTTGACTATGTTTTTTACTGCCTGGAAACTTCGTTATGATCCAGAACTAAAAAATCCCAAAGTCTTTATTTTAATTGACCGCATTGATCTTGATGATCAAGTATTTGAAGAATTTGAAAGTTGGGGCGGTAAAAATTTAATTCGCGTTGACTCTCGTAAAGATTTGGAGAAAAAAATTAAGGGAGCTGATCGTGGTATATTTATTTCAACTATTCAGAAATTCAGCGAATTGGAAGAAATAGAAAACATTGAAGGCAATGTAATTGTTTTGTCCGACGAAGCCCATCGAGACAATGAAGGTATTTCGGCTATTAAAATGCGCAATGCCTTTAAGGATGCGTTTTTCTTTGGTTTTACTGGAACACCAATTGATAAACTAACTCTTAATACTCACAGAAATTTTGGAGAAGAGGGAGAAAGATATCTTGATTATTATTCTATACAACAAGCTATTGATGACGGCGCAACTTTGCCAGTGACTTACGAAGCCCGTTTATCTAAATTTTTTATCGATGAGGATCAAATAGATAAGCAATTTGATGAACTTACTGTTGAACTTAATGACCAGCAAAAAGAAGCATTAGTTAAGAAATACGGTAAAAAAGAAGCGCTGGTGAAATTAGATAAAAGGATGGAAATTATTGCTCAAGACATCGTTGAGCATTATAAGCTTTATGTGCTGCCTAACGGATTTAAAGCTCAGGTTGTGTGTTATGACCGTGCCGCCACTGCAAAATACAAAGAACTTTTTGATAAATTAGTACCGTCTGAATGGTCAGAAGTTGTTTATTCACCAGGCGACCCAAATAGCGATAATGATGATTTAAAGAAATATAATTCTAATAAACAGAAGCGAGAAAAAATCATAGATCAATTTAAAAACCCCAATCATCCGCTTAAATTTTTACTTGTCTGCGACATGCTTTTAACTGGTTTTGATGCCCCAGTTGAACAGATAATGTATTTGGACAAACCGTTACGTGATCACAATTTGCTTCAAGCCATTGCTCGGACTAATCGTGTTTATCCAAATAAAGGATGTGGCAAGATTATTGATTATTATGGTGTAACTAAAAATTTATATAATGCCCTAAACTTTGATGAGAGTGTTGTTGATAGTGCCATGATTGATATAAACAGACTTAAGGAGGAATTTAAAAAGGTTATTGCAGAAATAATGGATCTTTTTGAGGGTGTAAATATAGAAGATCCATCCATTGATAATCTAAGAAGATGCTTAAAAATATTTATTGAAAATCAAGGCAAACAACAATATTTTAAAGATAAATACGGTCGCTTAAAAATGCTATTTGAAATATTGTCGCCCGATCCATTCTTAATGGAATACTTGCGTAGGTTTGAATGGGTTACCAGTTTTTATTTGGCGTTTGTTAAAGAATTTCAGCTCGATGGAGTTGACGCTTTTTCACTTGCTGAATATGGAGAGAAAATTAAAAGCCTGATTCAACAGAAAATAGATTATGAGGGCATTACTAAAAACTTCCGAGAATTGAATGTTCATGATTTAGCTACGCTTAATAAATTAGACAAACTTCCCGATGAAGAGAAAGCTCTAAATCTTGAGAAAATGCTTAAGCGTGAAATTTCTATCAACATTGATACCCACCCAGCCTTCAAGGGTTTTGGCGAAAGACTAACCGCAATTCGTGCTGAATTTGAAAAGCATCAGATTGATCTAGCAGAAAGAATAAAAAGGTACTATGAGCTTCTAAATGATATTAAGACAAAAACCGAGGAAGCTAAAGAACTGGGCTATACACTTCGTGAATATGGTTTATACGTTATCTCTGAAGAATTTGTTAGCGAGTCGGACAAAGATGTTATAAAAGAATTCGTTAAAGAAATGGCATCAAGACTTGAAGATATTCTTGATGAAAATTGGCAAGATTCATCTAAGAGAGAAGAATTTTTGAAAGAAGCCAAAAGAACTTTACAGGAATTGATTCTCAAGGACTATAAAGGAAAGATAAAAATTTCTGACTTTCACAAATATCTCAATAGATTAGTGGATGTCATAATTAAGCGTTTCTAATTATGAAGAGGCAAATCGAGCTACATAAAAAGAAAATTGAATATACTCTAAAAGTGAGTAAGCGAGCTCGAAGAATGAGACTGGCTATTTATTGTGACGGTGGTTTTGTGGTAACCGCTCCAAGAAACATTAGCAATAATATTATTGAGCAGTTTATTATTAAAAAATCACAATGGATATTAGATAAATTAGAATATTTTAAAAGCATTTCTAGCAAGATAAACGTAAAAGGTACTAAAAATGATTATGCAAATCACAAAAATCAGTCATTAGCATTGGCCGAGAAGCGGATTGAGTATTTTAATAAGATCTACGGCTTTAAATTCAATAAGATCAATATTAAGAACCAAAAAACCCGATGGGGAAGTTGTTCTCGAAAAGGTAATTTAAATTTTAACTATAAAATAGCTCTACTTCCAGAAAGGTTGGCTGATTATATTATTGTTCATGAGTTGTGTCATCTAAAGGAATTTAACCACTCTCAAAAATTTTGGAATTTAGTTGCAGTGGCTATTCCAGATTATCTAGAGATAAGGAATGAATTAAGAAAAAGTGGATTATACTTTTATTAAATTTAATAACTATGGCGATTTTTATTCCCAACAAAAATATAGAAGATAATCAAAGTTTTGGCCAAGCTGTTAATAAGGTGGTAAAGGAGTATATTGATCCAAAAATAAAACAATTAAAATTAAAAGGGTTTAGGAGCGCTGGTGTAGAAATTTTTAAAGATGGTTCTAGTAAGGTGTATTTTGATGACAATATTGAGATAGTTTTAGAATTAAAAAATAAAAAAATAAGACCTGAGGATAACGGAAAAGAAGTTAATTTAGATTTGCTCAACATTAAAAATGTAGAATGGAGAGATAAAAAATTAAGTAAGGATTCAGCTAAAATATTAATTATCCATTTTAGTAAAGATTGGTGGATTTGGAGCGCGGATTTTAATCATATAAATGGCTTAGAGGACAAGTATCGTATCACGGCAACACATAAAGTTCGAGGTGGGTGGTATCTACCATTGCAACTGCGTAAGCAGGAAAAAGGTGATTTCTTTAATGGCTGGAAATTAGGAATAGAGAAAGAATTGCCTAGAATGTGGCAACGATATTTAACCACAACGCAAAAACTTAGAGGCGTTATGGTTTATGATGGGAATTATTTTGATTTATTTTTTCATGCACAAGAGTTATACATTCTTGGATATTACTATACTTCTGCTATTATTTGTAGAAGTGCCGCAGAACAGGCACTAATAAGTATTTTAAATAAAGTTGGCAAGGGTTTTGAGATTTACTACCCTAAAAAAGATGGCAAAAAGCCCATGATAAAAGGAATAAAAGATTTAGTCGAAACATGTAGGGATACAAAATTATTTAGCGGGAAATGCCTCATAAATGTTATTGCTGGAAAGAAATTAATGGAGATTGCCCAAATAGCCAATGATTTAATTCACCCTAAACAAGATATTAATACATCTGATTTTTATAAGAATAGCGCTTTAAAATGCATGGAGAATCTTCAGTATGTAATTAAAAAACATTTGAATTTTGTAAAAGACACTGGCAATGTTTCTGGTTATAAGTTTGCTGGATCAGTAAGGAGGCTAAAATAATAAGAAGGATTATGATTAGGCAGCAGCTACAAGATTATTTTTCAGAGATAGATTCTAAATCAGAGATGGTTGAAGAATTTAGTATTGGTGAAAAAATAGGGTTAATTTTAAATGTAAAACAGGAAAAAATTCAAAACCAAGAGGAATTTGCAGATTTTTTAGCTTTTCAATTTGTGCCTAATTATAAAAACCAAGAGACAGGATGGAAAACATATTTCGGTCCTAAGATTGTCTGGAGAAATGATAATAATGAATTTATAGAGTTCCCAAGCATACAACAGGTTAATCAGGATATGTTGTTATATTGGAGAAATAGAGTAAAAAATTTTAATAATCCAATTCTAATATATCGTTATGCTAATTTAGTTTTTGATTTTGAGCCCGTTATTTTAAATAAAAATATTGACTATGAATTAGCGCAGGAAATTATTGATCGTGGCGTTGATGTCTGTTTAAACAACTTAAGTGATGGACTTGGGTGTAAGTTTAAATTGGAAAGATGTTTGAAGTTAGCACTCCAAATAAATGATAATGAAAGACTAAATAAATTAAAGAAGGTTATATTTGAAACAGAAATAAAATATGCACAAGATGATAAGCCAGGTTTATGGGGGTATTCATTTCAATGGTTAGTTTTAGATCATGGTAAAAATATAAATTTAAATGAAGAAGAAAAAAGCAATATTATTACTAATATAGAGAATCGCTTACTTAGATTGTCTTCCGTGGACAACCCTGACCCATGGCACATTGAATGCGCGGTAAAGTTACTTGCCTCTTATTATTCTATTAATAAAGATGAAGAGAATTTAAAGAGAGTTTTGCTTAATTTAGAGAATGCTTTTAGACATAATGAATATTCAAATTCTGATGGAATGTTGATTGGTAGCTACCTCGAACAACTTAAGGGCATATATTCTGATCATGCTTCTTTTGAATTTGCAAAACAGGCTCGTGATAAAATTATTAATGAGCTAGGGAATCTTGGAAATTGTGTTAAATTTAATACTCATCAAATATCTGTGGAAACAGAAATTAAACAGAAAGATATAGACAACTTTATTGTTTCAATTTTTGGTGATTCTGACTCTACTCCGTTAAACATAGTTCTCGGTAAAATAGCAGTAAATTTTATTTTAAGAAAAGGAATGGTAGATGAACAGCTAAAGGATTTATCAAAAAATCACCCTTTCTCTTATTTGGCCGGGCGTGTGGTGAATTCTGAAGATGGTTATCCAATGGCAAAATTTGGATCTATAGAGGATGATTATGATAAACATCTGTTAGAAAATTTTTCTAGAAATCTACATTTTCATGCAGTATTTTTAAGAATGATTTTTGATAAATTGCGAAAAGTATATACACCAGAAATTATAATAGAAAATATTTTATTATCGCCAGTCTTTAGGGGAGATGATAGGGATTATATTTTAAAGCTTCTAAAACATTTTTGGAATCAAGAATACTTGGCAGTCAGTTGCATTAGTGTTCCGTTGATTGAAGATGCGGTAAGAAATTTATCAAGAATGAATGGTATAACATATATAAAATTTAATGGGCAGGGCGGTTATGATGTGTTGGAATTAGACAGGCTTTTAAGAAGTGGTCTGATTAAAGAAACATTTCAGAAATTAGGCGAAGATACAGAATATTATTTTAGAGCTCTTTTAACTGAAAGAATTGGGTGGAATTTAAGAAATAACATTGCTCATGGTATAAACAAAAAATTTTTTGATAATGAAGATGTGGCAAATAGATTGGTTCATGTTTTGTTGTGTTTAGCATTAATAAGAAAAAACGAAGAAGTATCTGAATAATTATGCATAAAATTAGCTGGTATAAAGATATACTCATTAAATATAAAAAAGAAATTATTGCATCAGCGACATTTACTATTGTATTTGCTATATTTTTATCAATTTGGCATTATGTTTTTGGTAAAAGCTTTGCTTGGAAAGAAATTGATCCAATACCAAAGCCTCAAGAGTTTATCAGATTTATTTATAGTGCGCTCGTTTTTGTTACATTCGGTGCTTTTTTATATTGGATTAAATTTTATAAATTTTTGCACTCAGTAATTGTTGGAGGATTAAGAGATTGGAAATTGTATAAAGACATTAAAGCGATTATTTGGACATCCTTAATTTTGATAATGTATTTTTTTGTTGTTCCAAAAGTTATTGATTTTCTAAATAGTACTATTTCAATTATTTATAATTTATCAATCTTTATTCTTTATTTATTACCGCCACTATTATCTTCACTGATAATTGTAATAGGATCTGTAGTTTTGATAAAGAAATATAAAAGATAAATGTTTTTATGAGTAAGAAATCTTTAGAATTTCACATAAAGTCTGGTGATTATTTCGGCACATTAGCCACGGTTATTGATCTAGTTAAACAACAAATATTTAAAGATAACACTAGGGATAAAAATAAGAAAATTATTGAAAATAAGGTTTCCGAATTAATGTATCTGCAAAATAATTTTGACATTGTTAAAAAGCGTTAAAATATTCATATTAAAAACCAATTATCTCAAATAGCGTTTAATAACGCTATTTTTTGTAATAGTAGACAAATTGTTGGTAACTAGACTTTACTTTTGGGTGTTTTTAAGTTATATTTTAAGTGCGAAACCACAATTGAATATTCCGAAAGAAGCATCAAAAATGCTGTCATTTGTATACAGGAACGGGCACTCCGACCCTATACAAGTGGCAGTCTTTCGGGACACCAATTGTGGTTTCGCAACCAAGGTCGGGTGTCCGTTTTTGTTTTAAACGGTATCCCTACTATTTTTATAAATTAATTTAAAAATCTATGGGAAACCAAGAAGAAAAAACAAAAAAGAAGTTTTACAAAAAATGGTGGTTTTGGGCTTTGATTGTTTTATTCGTTATTATCGTTGCCAGTGCCGACAATGATAAGCCACAAAAAATTAGCGATGGCAGTGAGCCAACAACTAATAATCAGGCTCAGAATAAAACAGAGCAAGAATCATTTAAGGTAGGCGATCAAGTTAAAATGGGAAGTTCCGTTATTACAGTTAATAATGTTGAATATTCCCAAGGTGGACAATACTCCAAGCCTAATGATGGTAATGAATGGATTAATTTAAATATTACCATTGAGAACAATGGTTCTTCACAACAATATGTAACCACGCTAGGTCAGATGTTTATTAAGGATGGTGACAGAAATAGTTATCAAGTTTCGGTTACTGATAAAGCATTAGAAAACCCAGGACTTGGTTTAGACGGCCAAATAATTGCTAACAGCAAGAGAACTGGATGGGTTGGGTTTGAGATTCCGAAATCATCAACCAGCCTTCAATTTCAATATAACTCTAGTATGTTTGGTGGCCGTGAAGTTGTTATTGATTTAGGCAGGTAAATTGTATATTAAGAAGGCGAGAAGATTAGTCTCCTCGCTTTTTTATTAGTCTCTGCAAACAGGAATGGTACAATCCTGAAAATCATCCCCAAGTACATAAAAACCAACTCTGTGTTCGACATGGCTTCTGTCTAATATTTTAATACATAGAGTTGAAAAAGCGTCTGCTAAATCGTCATGCTTTTCTTTTCCAAAGTTAACAAGTTGACTAATAAGCAACGGCGATATATCTCGAGGGAATAAAATAGTTCCGTTTTGGACAGCGTGACTTACCAAGCTCAGTCTACTGCGCTTATCTCCTTTAGGTCGAAATTCCTCAATCTTAAATTTAGTAGACTCCTTTTGATCATTAATGTGTTGAATTATTGATTTTTGATAACCAACATCCTCTATAAATACACGGTATCTTTCGTAACATAATTTAGAATTGACCATAGCTTTTATTTGCAGTACGGTTTCGGGAAATGATAATCTTTGGTTGATGACATCTGGCGTAATATAGATTTTTAGTTTATCTTCATAACCAAAGACTAAAGCAGACACCATAGAGGTATAGTCAGCCGATTCATTTTTAGATATTGCTAAGTCAATCCCTGTACCACAAAAACGAAATTTATTTTTTTCATTTACTTCTGGCAATTCGTCATAAAACTGTATCCACTCGGGATGTATTACTCTTTCGTGATCTGATAATATTTTTAATAAATATTCACGTGACCAAGAGGAGTCATTAGCAACTTTTTTACGCTCTATTTCTATTTCTTTTAAATCCTTAAACTTTCCGCCCCAAGCTATCTCACTCTTTTCTCCAAGCAAAGGAACAAGTAGCATCTTGCCGTTTATTGTACCTTCCTCAATCTTTTCTCTTATTCTCATAAGTAGTGAGTCTTCGTGAAGCAGGTTTCCGACAAATATTGTTTTAGTATTTTTATCACCGGCAGGAATAACTTCGCCAGATATCCATTGATGAATTTTATCCCTGCCTTCTTTAGTTTTAACACTTTGTAAATCCTCGATATCGTCACAAATTATTAAGTCTGGGCGATATTGCATATGCTTCATTCCGCGAATAGTCTGCTCCATGGAAGCGGCGGTTATACGAGCGTTATACTTTGGGATTACTAGCGACATTGAACCCCATTCATCCTCAATCTCTTTAAATGGCCCCAAGTCTTGTTTTAATAAGTCATTGCACTCTAGTTCTTTTCTGATATTTATTAGATGTTGTCTTGCTTGTCGTTGTGTCTGACCTAGAATAATGACAAATTTTTTTTCTAATTTACCAAGTATTGACCAGATAGGATATGACAGCGTAAATATAGTTGATTTAGCGCTACCTCTGAAAGCCATTATTAGGGCAGTGTTAATTGTTTCGTCTTCGGTTAAATCAAACATCTTGTAGTGGAAGTCAGCGAAAGAATAAAACATGTAATGGTTAAAATACACACTGAAAAACCAGAGATGGCTCTGTTTGGTGATTTCAACTCTTGATCCTTGATTATTAATTAATTTTTGGATCTCGCTATTGGAAATCTGTTTTTGATTATTTTTCATATATTTATTCGCCGTCCTTTTCAATCAAGGCAGCTAAGTTAAGGGCTTTAGTAATTGACTCTTGTTGCTCAGGTGTTAATTGATGATACTCAGCCTTAATCTTGCCGTTTAATTCAATCTTTGTACTATAAGCTTTATGATGATGCTTTAGCCAATACATAATTGCCGTCATATTCTTTTCTTTGATGGCACTGATAAGATTGGTTTCTGCTAAATCGTTTACCATTAGCCTGCCTTCAAGTATTGCTTCCTCGACCTTTTTAGCAAATTCTTCGTCTTGCGATTTCCAGCGATAAAATGTTGGACGTGAAAAACCTAGTTTTTCGCAAGCAATTTGAATAATTGGCGTTTTCTTAATTTGTTCGAGCAGTAGCTCTTTATCTTGTTTAATGTTTTTCATAAATTAGTTTAGGCTCAAGTTTAGTTAAATGAGACCAGCGTTTAATAATTATGTCGCAATATTCTGGATCATATTCCACCATAAGACATTGCCTTTTGCTTAATTCACAAGCTAGTAGGCAGGTTCCAGATCCGCCGAAGCCATCAAAAACAATCTCGCCAATGTTAGTTGAGTTAAAAATAATGTGACTGATAAGTTCAATCGGCTTCGTTGTTGGATGAAAACCACTTTTATTGGGTTTCGGATAAAATAAAACCGATTTATCTTTGCTTCTTTTGAAAGTATGCGCGCCGTACCAGCCAAAAATAATTAATTCATGTTGAGGCAAATAATCTTTACGACCAATAACAGCATGATTTTTAATCCAAATAATTAATTGAGAAAAATAGACTCCAAGCTCATCAAGGGCTAGTTTTAAAGCAAACAACATTTTGTCAGAATTAAAAATGTAGATGCTATTTTTTCTAGCAAGGTGTGGCAATATTAATTTTAACCACTCCTTAGTAAACGTGGCGTAATCTTTTTCAGAAGAAATATTGTCGTTTAATATTTTCTTATTTACTTTAAGATTTGAAAAGCCTTCTTTAGCTTCAACTGCACTTACGCCATAGGGTGGGTCGGAAACAATGGCATTTACTTTTAAGTTTCCAATAAGTTTTTTTACTAATTCAGCATCAAGAGAACTTCCGCAAGCGAGCTTGTGGTCGCCTAATTGCCAAATTTGTCCTGCTTTAATTGATTTTTTTAGCTTTGTGACCTGTAAGTTTTTCATATCTTTTGATGATTAAATCGACAAATACTGGTTCACGTTCGACCATATACGCAGACCGTTTTAATTGCTCGCAAGCGATCATTAAGCTACCTGATCCAGCAAACATATCTAATACAATGTCGCCTGGTTTAGTGCAACGCCTTAGAGCTTTTTCATGAAGAACAGGAGGTTTCTCAGTTGGGTGTTCGTAGTCAGCACCATTTAATCTTTTAACAAACCAAATATCAATCATATCATGAATATCTTCAATGGTGCGATTACCAGTACCAATTTCTTTATTCATTATCTCAGAAAGATTTAAAACCTTGTCAGACAAATAAGGGTTGCCAATGGTTCCATAAGTGCAGGGTTCATATTGCTTGGAAAATGCGACCTGAGGCGTGGGTGTGCTGTTATTTTTAATCCAAAGAGCAACCCGTTTATTTTGAATGCCGAGTTCTTGGTACAAAGTTTGCAAAAGCCAAATATATTTTTGGTCTGAATATGTAAAGATATGGGCATTAGGTTTACAAACTGACAGGCCGTTAGTTAAAGACTTCTTCAAAAACTCTTTATATTCCACATCGCTTTTAGAATCGTTGACTGTACCCCCATAGTGGTTTTTGCCACTTATGCCCTTATTGTATGAGAGTCCGATGTTGAAGGGCGGATCCTGAAGAATTACATCAGCTTTGTTTTTACCCATTAGCAAATTAGCCGTTTCGGGGTTGGTGCTATCAGAACAAATAATTTTATGATTGCCCAGCTGATAAATATCACCTGTTTTGGATTTCGGTTTCTTTATTTTCTCTAATTCCTTATCAATATCGAATTCATCATCTTCTACCGCTAAGTCTTCAAATAGGTGTGATAAGTCGGCCTCGTCAAACCCACTGTCCATTAATAACTCAATATTAAAGTTCTCGGCTAACTTACCCCAATCCCAATCACCGTGAACACGATTGCTGGTTAAAAGATATTGGTCATATTCTTTTTGAGTGAGCTTGCGATTTGGTACTCTAACTTCAATGATTTCATTTTCTCGACCCAATAGCTTAAGAACCATCAAACGTTGATGACCCGCAAGCACTTTATTACTGGTGTCTATAACAGGAATTTCTACTAAGTTAAATTTTTTAAGACTTCTTTTTAAATCTTCAATTTGTTTAGGACTCATAATCCTAGGATTATTTTCATTAGGAATGAGTTCTGATACTGAACGCTTTTCAGTTAGCCAGGCTAATTTTTGTTTTGTTGTCATATAATTATTTATTAATTTATTTGTCTTTTTTGAAAATAAAAAAGACTATCAGTTTAACGATAGCCTATATATTAAAATTCAGCTTTTGAGTTCCGCTTGAGTTCCAATGGTGGATAACTTATTTACGTCTTCTCAATATTTTCTTGATATTGTTTTTGTTTTCTCTAATACAAAAAGGATCGCCGCAGGTTACCTGTGTTTCTTTTTTGGGATTAAAACTGGTGCCACAGATTATGCAATTATGATAGGGCAGATTGCCTAAGACACTTTTTACTGTCGCTTCTTCTCTAGTTAAGAAGTAAAGAATAAAATTCAATACTAAAATCATCTTGTTGGAATCTTGAGCATCGATAAAATAATCAAATTGTAATGACTGGAAGTAAGCTCTTTTTATTTTATTTGAACAAGGGCTTTCATTGATGAGATTTTGATCAGCTAAAAAAGATCTCCATTCTTTGATGTAGCCAGCGTCAATATTAGATTCAGAAATAATTTCTTTAACCTCCTGCTTCCATATTGGCTTAAGAACGAATTTGATATCTTCTTTTATTTCTTGTCTAGTATTATTTTCTTTCTTTAAATTTTTTATGCGCTCACTCCGATGTTCTAATATTCTAAAATATAGTTTTTCCGCTTTGTAATAGAAAGCTAAAAAATCATAATATTCAGACACTCTCTTAATTATTTGTTTTGTATATTTTAACTTTTCATTTTTATCCAAACCTTCCCAGTATCTAAAATATCGATTTACTATTTTAAGAGCTAGAAATTGCTGTTTACTATAAAAAAGTTCATAAGATTTATTTGTTTTTTTAATATCTGTTATAAATAATGCGGTCGACATTCCTGCCCATGGTTTAAATTTAGTATCAACTGGCTTTTCTATCATTTCATTTTCTTCGTAATATTTAAGCCAGTTGTCGCCTGACATAAAAAACCCGTTGGTTGAATAATATTTTTTAGAGTCAGTTTTTAGTGGTTTAAATTTATCAATATCTTCTTGATCAACATACACCCATGATTCAACTCCATCATTAACAGTTAATATTTTTCTACTAACAACAGTTCCTCTATATATTTTTAGAGCAGGATAAAATAGCCCCTCCTTATGTAGAGACTCTAATTCCTTAGCGCTAATACGAAGACCGTTGTCTGAGCAGTAACTTGTAAAACCGCTTAAGGTTAAAAGTGTGCGCGGATTTATCGGCACTTGAGGGTATTTTGATTGTTTGGTGATTTTAGCCATGTCTATATTATATCATGTTGTTAAATTTTATATAATATTAGTATGAATTATAATCAAGCTATAAAAAACTTAAACAGATCTTTATTAAAAAGGAATCCGCCCACCTTTAATCAGTCTTGGGTTAGAAGCTGTGTTCGTAAATCTTTTGATTATTTTGTTAAGAATATAACCACTGAATTTGGGGATGTAAATTGGGATAAAATTATTTGTTGCTTAGAGCATGACTATCAGAAATTATGGCTAAAAGGGGCTAAGCTTAAAAAGAAGGTTATCTTATATGAAGATATTCCTGAGGTGGAAGCAATTACTACTAAATACAAGGAAAAGCTTTATACGTTTTTAGCTCAGATGGACAAAGAAGATAAAAGGGCTTGTGATGAGATTATTATTAGATTAGTTAGAACAGCTCAAAAAGGAAATTTATTGGCAAAACAGAAAGCTATTGTTTTTATCAAACAACTTGTTGGCTCTTGGATTGAAACAGAGTACTTCCAGTACTGGCGTGGCTACGATGATTTATTGGAAGTTAATATTGATAGGTGTATTCGTCGCTATCGTTATTCTGGTTCATTTATTATTTATCTTCGCAGGACTTTGGAATATTCAGGAAGAGCCTTGCGTCCTATCGAGGCATATTCGTTAGACGAGAACTCTATTATTACAGAGAGGTCTAAATCCGAGAGTGTTATTAAAGATTCTGAGACTGGAGAAATAATAATATATAGTAATAAACATTAATTATAAAATTTATGGAATTAACAGAAAAGTATTTAAGTGATTACAAAGAGCTCTTTAAAAAAGAGTATGGCAAAGAACTATCCGATCAAGAGGCTTATGAGGGGGCTCATAACTTGTTGGGATTGGTTGAGATTTTATATGATGGTCATCTTAAAGAATTAAGCAGAAAAAAGAAACTAGAATCTTTGCCAAAAGGCTTTCACCTTGAGGGCAGTTATTCTTGTCATATTTGTGGCAATTCAATGACTGATGAGCAAACTTGGTATGATAAAAATGGCATGAAGTGCATGACTTGCCAAAGAGGAATTAATCGAAAAGAAATTCCAGCATCAGTTGCTAGAGATTCTGATAGCTGGTATTCCAAATATGATTTAGAAAGAGATTTTTGTTTAAAGGGCGCAGTGTTAAAAAGTTGGATTAAATCTGGTATTTTAAAAGCTAGAACCATCACAAATGATAGTGGACGGGCTCATATTCAATTATTTCTTATTAAAGATAATAAAGGGTTTTTGCCACCCAAAAAGTTAGTTGAAGGTCATTTGGTTAAAGAGGTAAGGGATGGCCAAGATTGGTATCACACTGAGCCATGGTATAAGTTTAGTGATCCCTATAAACATCTCAAAGGTTACAAGATAATGGACTATTTACGATTGATACACAAGGAAGATGGTGATGATAGCCGATTATTCTCTTAAATTAGCCTAAAATGCCTATAATGAGACAGTTTAAAAACCCCTTTAAAGTGTCTCATTTGTCTCATTTTTAAGCCCAAGACCCCGACCCACGTACTTAAAATCGCCTATAGAAAAATCTTCAAAAAAGCCTTATAATATTGCTATATGGTGGTACTTAACTCTGCTAGCCCGCCAAACAAAAAACCCGAACTGCTTCGGGTTTTTTGTTTGTTGAAGCTAAGAAAGTGGGATTCGAAAGCCGGAGGCGATGTGCACGAAGTGCACCGCCGAGGCCAGGCCAGAGCGCTTAGTGAGCGCAGTCGCGTGAGCGCGAAGCGCTTTTACGCGACAAGCGAGACTTAGCGACGTGTGGCCGAATCCCACTCTCTCCGCGAATGAACGAGCTCTGCGAGTGATTGAGCGTAGTGAGAGAACGAGGCTTAGCGACCGTGAACGAATCTCACTCTCTCCGCCAAGACAATTTAGTATTGGGAAATCTAAATTAGCTTAATTCTGTTGAGACTTCTGAGGCGCTAAGATTATTGAAAACTCGAACCTTTAAGGGGTTCTATTTTTTAATTCCCTTATTGTTTTTTCTACTAGTTTATGTTATATTTTTAATAAAATATGAATTATTTAATATCGCCAATTTTATATAAAGGATCTTGTTTTAATGATATGGTCATCGGAATTTTGGATTCTGCTAAAAAGTTTGATGTAAAATTTAAGTTAATGCCACTTTCCTATGGAGATCTCAATTCTTTTGGTCTCGAGAATCCAGATGATTATATAAAAAATAGTATTAGTAAAATAATTTTTTTGAAAAATAATCTTAAAGATGGAGATAAGTTGTTATTGGTAGATTTTTTCTTTCCAGGACTTGATCTCTTGGAATTTTATTTAAAGAGAAAGGGAATTTCAGTTTTTAAGTTAGGATTGATACACGGTGGATCTTTTGTTGACGGCGATTTGTACGGTGAGTACAGGTGGTTAAATAATTTTGAAAAAGGATGGCTTGATATTTTCGACCTAGTTGTTTCCCCCTCTAAATTTTTTATTAGAAATTTGGATATAAAATATAAAAAAAAGGTAAAGATTTGTCCATGGGGGCTAAATAGTGATTTAACCCCGAAACTAAAAAATAAAAAAATAGATGTTATTTTTCCGCATAGATTTTCCCACGACAAGGGTGTTAAAGATTTATTAATTATAGCGAGAGAGATGAGACATGTTAATTTTGTTGTCACTGGCTTAAATAAGAGGGTCGTTGATGATTTGCCGGATGATTTGAAAAAGATTTTTCTTGAATTAAAGAAAATGGCTAATGTTAAGATATTGAAGATGGAAAATGCAAATCAGCATATTAAAACACTGAAATCAGCACGAATAGTTTTTAGCGCTGCTGAGCAAGAAGGTTTTGGGTATTCAATTTTTAAATCTATCCAGTGTGGGGCTATTCCCGTACTGCCAAAAAGATGTTGTTACCCGGAGTTTTTTGATAAAAAATATTTGTATTCCTCAATTAATGACGCTATTAAATTAATAGATTTATTTTTGAGGACGTATCCTAAGAATTATTTTTATCCTGACGGTAATCTATTTAATTTTGATAAAATAGTTAAATATTTTAAATAATATGAGCTTTGAACTTTACGACATTCATTCTCACTCCGGAAATCAAAAAAATAACATTTTCAATGAAAAAATAGAAAATCTGAAAAAGACATCCATACCAGAGTTATTAGATCAGTACGGTGATAGAATAGATAAGATTGTTAACTTTCCTATGCCTGGAACGGTATATTTTAATTATGATGGGTCAGAGGTTGATAGTAAAAACTCTCAGTACCCCTACAAAATTGAGAACGAAGAGCTGATCAAGGCCGTGGAAAGGTATGATAAACATGGTAAAATATTACCATTTTTATGCATTAATCCTAAAATAAGAGTTTCTGAACAATTAGAAGGATTATTTAGTTTGTTAAAAAATAATAAGATTTTTGGATTAAAATTTCACACCTTAGATACTAATTGTGGCATTGAAGATTTGTTTTTTAATTCTGAGATAATTTCTTTTTGCCGAGAATTTAAATTACCAATGATTATCCATTCTGGCGACTTTAACAATGTAGAAGATTGTAAAAATATTTTTAAATACGCAGATAAAAATAAGGATATAAATTTTTGCATAGCACATTTAATGACTTTTTCTAGGGAGTTTTTTGAAAGAATGAAAGAATATAAGAATGATAACGTTTTCACTGACATTTCTCCCTTTTTAAGTTTATGCGAATATGTCAATAAGGTTAAGCCCAAAGGAGTGCTCGATCTGAATTATAAAAATCCGGAGGAGGTTATAATTAAATTGTTTAATGATTATAAAAAATTTATTTTATGGGGAAGCGATGAGCCTTTTGGAAAATTCAAGATCAGTAATAAGGATAGAGCGAGCTATTCTCTGAAGGATGAGATTGATTTTTTATATTCACTTAATAAAGAAATGAGAAGAACAATAGCCTCAGATAACTCTAAAAAATTTTTATTTAATAATAAGTAAAAATATGATAAAATTATCTTGCATAGTTATTGCCTGTGATTCAGAGAGAGGTAAGGGGAATAGCGTTTATCATTGTTTAAGTTCAATTTTAAAACAGGATTTAGAAAGTTTTGAGCTTATAGTGGTGGACAATAGCAATTTTAAAAGTGTTGAAAAAATTAAGAAAATAAAAAAATATTGTAGCGATTTAAATAATAAAAGAAAGTTTCCGGTGCAAATAAAGATAGTGAATAAGAAAAAACCAATAAATATAAATTTTGCTAGAAATTTTGGTGCGAAATCAGCCCGAGGAGATATTCTTGTTTTCACAGAGGATGATACTGTTATGCTCGATAACAGTTTCTTCTCTTCAATTATTAATTTTTCAAAGTTTTATGATTTTGGCTATGGAGCGAAGAGATTATGGACAAGGCCGGGTTGGTTCCAAAGAAACTCTAAAAAAGTACTTTCAGAAGCATTGGAAGGAAGATATGATTTATTAATAAAAAATAGTGGTAGTATTCCGCAGAGTTTTAAGGGGGATAAGGATGGAGATATTTTTTATGAAATTCAGGGGCATACTTTTATTGCAAATTTCGGTTTTTGTAAAAAAGATTTATTTTTAAAGGTCGGTGGCTTTCCTCTTTATGAAAAACTTGATCTTTCAGATGATTGTTTAATGTATAGATTATTTAAATCTGGTAGTAGATATAAGTTTCTTGGAGACTTAATTGTGGCCCATGTGTCTCATAAGAAAAATAGGAGTAATAATACCTCTAATTTAAAAAGATACTTCAAAGAGCTTATAAATAATAACGATTATTGGTGTCATGTATTTAAAACCTTTAAAACTGATATTGATTTGTCTGAGGTGATTGAGCCTTTAGAATCATTGCATTACGATTATCGTTTGAAAGAAATGTATTTTAAATATATTGACTCGTGCCCTTTAAATCTATCATTTAAAAACAAAAATTTTAATAGCTGGAAAAAAAATAATATTTTTTGTATTATTGATTTTTCACGTTTAATTCATTTTTTAATAAAAGCAAAAAATATAGATGAATTTGTTAAAGTTAGCAATGCCGACTTTGATAATTTAGCGCCAGTCATAGAAGTCGCTATATTAAACGGTGTGATTTCAGTAAATAAAAAAGGGTTAATAAAGAATTTAAATTTTTTTGATAAACGGTCTGATCTTAGTTATAAAAAAAATAATTTTATTCCAAATGTTAAATATAATCAGTTTCCTTGTGATGATGAATCAAGGTTAAGGAGGGCAAGGCTGATAACTGATAATTATCCCTTTGTGGAGTATTTTAGGTTTGCTATTATTGGTGAGGACGATTTTATTAGTCCATTATTTAGAGATTTTTATAATTTTTATCCTATCGTTTTGGAAAAAGATAATAGAATTATTAAGCGACTTAAAGATAGTGGAAATACGGAGGTCTACAAAGTAGACTTAACCAATGATAATGATTTTAAAAAAATTAATATTCCACGTGTTAAAACTTTTATAACAGACCCCCCGTACACTTTGCATGGATCCCTGTCTTTTATATATAGGGGGTTGTCATTATTATCAGAGGACGATGATGTAAAGGAATTCTATGTAATTTTGAATCCCGCAATGATTGGCAAAAATATATATAAAATTAAAAAGATTCTATTGGAGTCTGATGTTTATTTGTATAAAACAATAGATAATTTTAGTCAGTATAAATTACCACTTAAGTATAATGAATATAATAGAGCAAATAGTTTTTTTAAAAAAAATGGTATATCGAGCAATATTATTAAGTATAGTTCTTCCTCGTCTTTATATGTATTTAGAACTATTAAGCCAAATTTAAATAAAATTAAAAAATTTGTTAACAATGATAAAATTTATAAACATTATTTATGAAATTAATAAAAAGACACGGGCTACATATAATCGCTGATTTTTATAAATGTGATTTTTCTTTTTTTAAAGGTAAAAGCAAAAAACAAATAAAAATGATCTTTTCGCAGATAATATCAGATAACAATCTTCATGAGTTAGGAAATTTTTATTATTTTTTTTCAGGCGTGGAGAGCTTTACGGCCGTAGTTTCCCTGGCGGAGTCTCATATAACAGTACACACTTGGCCAGAGGACGAGTATGTTTCTATAGATATTTTTATTTGTAATTATTCAAGTGATCAGTCTAAAAATGCAAAAAACATTCTTAAAAAGATTGTAGAAATATTTTCACCAGGAAAAATTAAAAAGCTGTTAATAAAAAGATAATTATAAAAAGTATGAAAATTAGAAAAATTATTAAAGATGATTTAAAAATTTGCTCTGAAATCTTAGAGAGAGCTTATAGTAGGGATCCTTATAATGAAGCTTTTAATAAAAACACAGCATTGGAGTATATAAATAATAAATATAAAAACTTCAGAGAAAACAGTTTTGTTGTCATTAACGAAGAGTATGAGGTTGTTGCTTTTATTTTTTTAAATATCTCTTCTTGGAGCGATGGCTTTCAGGCTGTTCTGGAGGAAATTGTGGTAGACCCATCTTTCCAAGGCTCGGGAATTGGGAGGGATCTAATGTTGTATGCCCATAATTATCTAGATTCTTTAGGGGTTAGGTCTTCTATGCTTTGGGTTAAAAACGATGAGCGTTTGTTGAAATTTTATAAAAAACAAGGATATTTCCCAGCGGATGATTTTGTTGTCATGTTTAAAAATTTTTAAAAAATTGATTAATTCTTATTTTATAATTTTATTTTTTGGGATTTAAGATATTTTTATCGAATGACCTGGGTGATCTGCATATCCTAGCCTCCGTTAATGAAAAAAGGAACATATTTTGAAGTCTTTTTTAAATTTTGCGTACTAATAAATAGATAATTTTAAATACATTAATAATTCAGCAATTGCTGAATTTATTTAAATTGGTTAATATATTTATATAAAAATTATTAATGAATATTTTAGAGAAAAAAAATAGTTTAAGCGACGAGCAATTAGTTGTTGTGAGCTTAGAAAGCCATTTGGCCTTTTCAATTCTTGTAGATAGGTATAAGAATAGGATTTTGAATTTTATCCGTAAAATGTCAAATTTATCAGAAGAAGATGCTCAAGATGTATTGCAGGATGTTTTTTTGAAAGTTTATTTAAATTTAAATAGCTTTGACGATGATTTAAAATTTTCTTCTTGGATTTATTCTATAGCTAGAAATCAGGTTATCAGTAATCATCGTAAGATAAAAGTTAGACCCGAAGGAAATTCCATTAAAATTGACGAAACATTAATTGAAAAACTTGCCTTTGACTTTGATATCGAAAAAGAGTTGGATATAAAAATATTAAATCAGCAAATTTTTCTAGTTTTAAACAAGTTAAAGGACAAGTGGAGAGAGGTCTTAATTTTAAAATTTTTTGAAGAGAAAGACTATAATGAAATATCTGATATTATAAAAAAACCATCCGGTACAGTAGCCTCAATGCTAAATAAGGCTAAAAAAGAGTTTAAGGAAAAGTATCAAGAGTTATATAATTAATTTTAAATTTATGATAGAGAAAAAATTTACTGAAAAAATAATCTCTAAAATAGAGAAAGACAAAATAAAACCTAGACCTCGCTGGAAGTTTGTTTTTAAAAATTACTTTCTATGGATAATAGGGGTGTTTTCTTTACTTTTTGGAGCACTGTCCTTCTCTTTGATTATTTATCTTTTTAATTCAGGGGAGAACATCTTTTCCGATAGATTTGGGGCTTCTTTCTTGGAAGTTTTCTTGGTTTTTATTCCTATTTTTTGGCTTATTTTCTTGGCTTTATTTATATTCTTGTTTTATTTAAATTTAAAAAAAACAAAACGAGCTTATAAGTGCTCTCCGTTTTTTATATTAATTATTGGTCTTATTTCTAGTATCGCTCTAGGATCTAGTTTTTATATGCTTGGTTTTGGTAAGAAGATCGACAATCTTTTAGGGAAAAATATTAACCCCGGAGTTTATAGTCGCATCATCAATCCTCAGCTTGAGTTTTGGTCAGAGCCAGAAAAAGGAAGGCTGGCCGGAGTTGTTTCTGAGATGGGTGATGATAAAAATTTCTTTTTAGTTGATAAAGATTCCAGGGAATGGTTGGTTTCTTATGATATTTTTAACTCTAAACATGCTTTAAGGTTGGGCGAGGGCTTAGTTGTTAGATGCTTCGGTGAAAAAAAATCTAATGACGATTTTCAGGCTTCGGTGGTTATGCCGATGAACCTAGCTAATGATTTTTTTGATAGACCTGGAATTAGGAGGCAGGTTGATGATCCATCCTTTGGTCCTAGAATAGAGCTTAGGAATAATATGACTAATGATTGCCAATTTAAAAGCGATTGTCCTTTTAAATAAAAAGTGAAGACTTTTTTTTCTTTTACGTATTAATAGGCAGAGGAGGACGTCCCCATTAATAATTAATATTTAAAAAAAATGAAGAAAAATTACAAAAAGTTAATTTTCCCAGCCTTAGCAGTAATGATTTTTGTACCATTGATAACTATGGCTGCCAGCGAAGCTTTTTCTTGGCCAGAGAATAATAAAAACTCTGCTCAATATCGTCAGTCATCTTTAGAGGGTTTTAATCATTCCTCTGTTGATATTGATTCTAGAATTTCAGAAAGAGAGACTAGAAGAGCTGAAAACAGAGCTAGACAAGCAGAGATGATGAGTATTCTAGAGTCAGGTGATTATAACGCCTGGTTAGAATTTGCTAAAGACAAAAACTGTCCAATGATATCTCAGGTGAACGAGGAAAATTTTTCTGAATTTGTCGAAGCTCATAAATTAAGAATTGAAAATAGAGGAAGTGAATCTTTGGTTAAAAATCAGAATAATAAAAATAATTTTAGAGGAGGGGTGAGATAAGTTTTATCCAATTTCATGATCAATACTATCAAAAGAGTCTCTTAACGGGGCTCTTTTTTGAATTAGCAAAATTTACAAAATCAATAAAAAATTATATAATATATGTGCATATAATTAATCTAAAAATCTATGAACAGCTTTGAACAAACAATTAAGGAGTCTTTTAGCTCCGAATTAGACCGAGACATTTTAGGCAAGTTAAATAGGGAATTGGATGGTTTAATTTCTAATAAATTAAATCCTGTCTTAGTTGCTATTAAAGACAATAATTTTAATTTAAATTCACCCGAAGTTAGTAAGAAGATAAACAAATTATCAGAAAATATAATTAAAGATAGATTTGCAGATAATTCCTCGGTAGAGACCGATGCTATTAAAGATGTTGTTGATAGAAAAATATTGCGTTTGGCTTTAGAAAATATTGCTTACAGTGATTTAGGTGGCTCTTTGGGTCTTTATGATAACTTGGAAGAAAGATACTTGGAAATATTAGTAGAAGAAGGTGTTTTCTGGGCAGAAAATAATCCTGATTTCTATCATAATCACGATGATTTTGCTGATATAAAAACTTTAGCCAATAAATTGAACTCAGCTAATATTTTGGATGATAACAAGAAGGGGGTTTTATTCGATGAATTAAGAGAGGTTTTGTCGGAAGATAGCGTTACATCCACTGTTTAAATGATTTTAACTTTAGTTATAAGATCTGGGGCATCAAACATCCCTGAATTATTATAATAGTTACTTCTATTGACACTTTTACATATATATGATATAATATATGGTTGTTTTAATTTGGAATTATTATCCAAAAAAGAGAGAGAAAAACAATATGAACCTTAAAATTTTTTTGTAATGGAAAATGGAATATTGCTAGTTGCGAGTATAAACTCCTTTCATGGCAATGTATTGCCCGAAGGGTTCGCTCGTCTTTATGAGGAGCGATTATCATTGGGTCAGCTTGCTGAGTCAGGCATACCCATGACGATTAATTCTCATGGGATTGATTTCCTGATGTATCCTTGGTTGGATGATTTTGTTAATTATCCCAATCTGGATTTCACGAGTGGTCTCTTTACCCAAATGCTTCCAGTATTTCTTTCTGAGAAATACTTGGAGTGGCAGCATCTTTCAGGTCGTTTGATTCCTCCGGGAATTAACCAAATCTTCTATCCGGAGTTTTGCACTCCGACATCTCCTCAGGATAATTTTTGGGTCCTGGATTCCCAGACCCATTATTATTCCGATATGAACGGGGAAGTTTCATGGGAGAATAAAGCACCCATAAGCTCTCCCGCGATTAAATATCGGGGAAAGATTGGACTGGTGATGAAGGAGTCGGCCTATAAACCGATACTGGACGCTTTTTTCCTGGCGCAAAGGTTACCCGACCAGCTAAACTCTGAAGGTCGGACCAACCTGAAGGCGTTAGTTGACAGGGTCGAGTCAGTAGAGGGGGTGGTTATCCTCCCGCTGGACTTGGAAGCTCCTTATGTAGGCTCCCTGTTGGGAGGAGAGTTCTGGAGAAGATTTCTGGGGGAAATCAAGGAGAGAGGTTTGGAGAAAAACTTTTTGTCTTTCTCTGAGGTTTTTCCGAGATTAAGGGTCGAGGCAGTTGAAACAGTGGATGCTCCTTATCGAAACCTCGGTAAGTGGCTGTCGTTGCCAGCCAATTTTTCGTATTACTCTCAGATTAGGGAAATTTCCCAACGAGAGTTAAGCAGGGAAGAAAGATTTCTGCTTGCTATCGCTGGTAACAGCGACATTGGTGCTGCAATACACCAAAAAACCCTCAAACCAGTGGCCCGTCCAGCAGTCTATGCTAATGGCGATCCAGGAATTGTAACAATTTCCGGTAGCGATGAGGTCATCAAGGCCTCTTACATGGCCCTGGATTGCCTGAAAAAAGGTGGCAGTCTTTTTGAAAGACTGCAGGCTCTTGATAACAAGGGCTTATTCCTACAAAGATTAATGGACGTTTATAAGCGTCTATGAATCTTGGAGAGAAGTCTTAATAATTTACCCCCCTAGGTTTTACTTAGGGGTTTTTTTATTACCCATTTAATCCTTCCATCTTTTTTTTTAGCCCCTCTTTTCTAATTATTTTTATTATACTATAATTATGTTATAGTATAAGTATCAATAATTTATCGTCATATCTATGGAAATTAGGTCTAGATTTCATTTTTTTCGTCAATTCAACTTAAATTACTTAGATAGCTCGGCTACTACGCAGGTGCCCGATTTGGTTGTTCAGTCGGTTGATAGAATTTTGAATTACCGAGGCAATCCTAGTCGTAGCTCTCATGCTGTTGCCTCGCGTAATGAGGATCTCTTGGAAGAAGCTCGGGAAAATATTGGAAGATTTATTGGTGCTAGTAATTCGGAAATTGCCTTTTCTGGCAATGCTACTGGAGCAACCAATTTAGCAGTTGATTCCATTTCTCATTTAATTGAATCAGGCGATGAAATAATTCTCTCTATCTCTGAACATAATTCCAATATGCTACCTTATTTAAAATTAGTAAAAAAGGGAGCTAGGATTAGAATTGTGGATATTAAGGATGGCCTTATCGACATCTCTAGTTTTAAGAAAATATTAAACTCCAAAACCCGCTTAGTAGCCCTAAATCATTGTTCTAATGTTTTAGGGAATATCAATAACGTCGCCGAAATCGGAAAGATTATTAAAAAATTTAATTCTAACATTTTCTATATTATTGACGGAACTCAGGCTATTGCTCATTTGCCAGTCAATGTTAAAGATATTTTAGCTGATTTCTATACTTTCTCTAGTCATAAGGCTTATGGACCGGATGGCGTTGGTATTTTGTATATTAACGAAAATATTCATCATAAATTATTACCGACTCAGGCTGGAGGCGGAACAGTTAAAAATGTCGCCATTAGTTTTGGTAAAGATTATGATGTTGTTTCCCCTGAGTATCATCAATCTTTAGCTACTTTAGAGGGTGGAACACCCAACACTTCCAATATTGTTGGTTTGTCTAAGGCTATAAATTTTCTTCGCTCCATTGGTTTAGAGGAGATCAGAAATCATGAAATGGAATTATTGCAATATTTGATAGCGGGCTTGAAGGAGTTTGAAGAAATAAAAATTTTTGGACCAAAGAATATTGATGATAAGATTGGATTATTATCTTTTGGTTTGGAAAATTTTAGCGTCAAGGAGTTGGGTGATCACTTAGCTAAGCAGAAAATTTGTGTTCGTTATGGTTCACATTGTGCCTTTCCTTTGACGGAAAAACTAGGACAAGAAAGTTTGCGTATTAGTTTTGGTGTATATAATGAAAAAGAAGATGTTGACCACCTCTTGGGTGAGATGAGGTCTTTTTTTGATAGAAAAAAAGGATTAAAAGTTAATCCCAACCTAGATGCTTTGCGTAGCAAAATTTATTACAAAAATACAGTAATTGTTAATAATATTCAAGCTATTGTTAATAAGGTGAGATCTGCTATTTATAGCCCTAGAGAAACGGCCGTGGCTGTCATGGGTGGGCATTTTTTGGCAGTGCCTGATATGCAGGAAAATAAGTTTTGGCCCAGTATTAAAACTATGCTACCAGAGCGCCTACATGGCCTCTTGGAGGAGTTTGGCATGACTAGTTTTCCTTTATATACTTGGGAATTGGCTTGTAAAACAGTGGCTGATTTAAAAAAGGATGGAGTAACGGCTAAGTTGGTAATAATAGCCAATGACACTACTGGTATCAATGAATTGCGCCTATCTTCAGCTAATAAGGCTGGTAAAACAGCCGATGATTATCGTCAGGAATTATTAGAGCAATTTGCTGGTAAAGAGGGGATTCCAGATGAATATTTAAGTATTGCCAAAAAATATAATTTAAGCAAAAAAGATATTTTGAAAAGTGGTTCGGATTATTTTATGCGAGAAACAATTTTGCGAGCCAA
>Ga0334883_1000987_pt1 | contig 45637 bp, 42 predicted proteins | sample GraSluR1_MG_6_FD_207230 | JGI IMG/M metagenome (GOLD analysis project Ga0334883, IMG submission 207230) | Sludge microbial communities from methane-producing bioreactor in Wageningen University, Netherlands - Granular Sludge_09_05-R1 | ecosystem: Engineered > Bioreactor > Anaerobic >...
GGTACAAATTCAAATCGTGGACATGGAATTTATTACAATAACAACTTAATTATTAATAATTTAAATAGTTTGTTGAAATGAGTTTAGTAGACACTAATGCTGGATATTCTATAATTCAAAGGAGCCCAGTTGTTACTAAAAAGTGCAAACATGATGGGCAATGCAATGGGCCTGAGCATACAGTTAAAAAAAGGTGTTAATTGAAACAGATATTAATGTAAAAAATGATGAAATCAAAGGGAACATTATTATCCTTGATGATATCCCAGAATCATTTACAATTGATGACTACAAAATAAAAATAAAAAAAGGGCGATCATTAATTTCGGATATTAAATACGAAGAAAAAAATGAAAACGGTGATAAATACGTTCTATTTACAATTATACCTAAAGATGGAAGTTTTAGAAAAAATTGTAGCGTATGGATAAAATTATTTGTCACGATTAAACCATCAAAAAATGATTATGTTGTAGTTAAATAATGATTGAAATAAACTGCCCAGAACATTGCGCTTATAACAATTTCGCTTTCTATGATAACGCTAGTAATACGGGCATGCGCTAAAACTTTAAGGTAAGAGAAACTGTGCCAATGCTGGAACAGTTCATCAACCATTAACCTCCCAACGAGTCACTCGAAGAGGACTTCGGATGTTACTTTGCAGCCAGCGTCCACGCTGGCTGCATTACCCGACGTTGGTTGCTGAGGCTCTAGAAGCACAACGCCGGCTGCATAAAACGAGTTCTTCCTTGCCTATTCAATAATAAGCCTGAGCCTGTATTCAGAGGCATCGGTAAGCAAGCGAACGAAATAGCAGCCAGCAGCCAGATGGCTCAGGTCGATGGCATGCACATGGCTGCCCGGCATGATATCGGACGAAAACACCGTTTCGCCCAACATATTGCTCACCGTAGCCACAGCCTGGCCACGTACATCGGTTTGCAGATAGAACACACCTTTACCCGGGTTGGGATAAACCAAAACTTCTGAAAATACATCTTCGCTTAAGCCCACAAACTCAAGTACGGTAATATTGCTAACACACCACTGCGAATTGCCGGCATGGTCGAGCACAGTCCAGATAATACTGTTTACACCTTCGGGTAACAGTTCTCCGGCCAGCGAAGCCTGCTGATTAAAGCTATTGAACACCGAGGCCACTCCGCAATTGTCGCTAATATCGAAAGCATCGAACTCACTGCCCTGAACCGTATAAAAATGATTCGAAGCGGCATCGGCACTTGTATTGGCGGGGCAGATCAATGTGGGATCTTCGTTGTCGCTTACTATCACGGTTTGCGACTGCAAATGGGTGTTTCCGGCAAGGTCGGTGTAAGTCCACATAACAAAATAAGTACCCGGAATGCTGTAGCTCAGTGGGTCTTGTGTGATAGCCTGAATGCTGCCCGAGCAATTGTCGGTAGCAAACGGATAGGTGGTAATTTCGGCTTCGCATTCACCATTGATTACAGGCAAAGTTTCCATATCGGGAACAGGAGCCTCACTGTCCTCGACAAAAACCATCTGTGTCTGTAATGTTTGGTTTCCAGCAGCATCTTCAAATATCCACGTAATCAGATACATACCCTGTTCCTCATACAGTAAATCATCCTCGGTTATAGCAGTAATTGGCCCGTCGCAATTGTCGTTAGCTGTGGGAATTTGTGTTATTTCGGCCATACACTGACCTGTTACATCGGGTAGCGATACCATATCGGGCACGGGCGATATAGCATCGTACACAAAAACCGAAGCAATGTTGCTAATAGCTTGATTGCAACCATTGCCACTTGCTGTTGCTACAACCCTGAACTGCACATCTCCTGTAACGGGACCATACACATACTGCGTTTCGGTTGCTCCATCAATATTTTGCCACACACCCTGTTCTGGCGATATTTGCCATTGCAGCGCGTTTTGAGGCGTTCCACCGGCCAGCTCCACACTCATACTATAATAATCGCCATGGCACACACCGGCACCAACAGGCTGCAATACAAAATGCGGATCGGGCACCACAAGCACTGTTGCTGTTGTGCTGATTGCATCGTTGCATCCGGCACCGGTAGCCCCGGCAACACAGCGGTAGTAACGCGTTTGCGATAAAGCCGGAGTGGTATAGTTGGCAAAATTTGAAAACGGAATATTTTCGAAAAGCACATTGTCGGCCGATACCTGCCAGCTGTAATTCACGGCAGGGGTTCCGCCGGCTGCTTCGGTACTCATCGACCACGTACCGCCGCTGCAAATTTCGCCTCCGGCCGGTTGCTGCACAAAACCAAGCTGTGGTTGCACATTTACCTGAACCGAAACACAAGCCGATGCAGCCTCGGCACACTCGCTACTGCGAGTTTGGGCATACACAGTCTGCGACTCGCTATAGGTTTCGGTAAAACTATTGCCGGTAGCTGCAGCAGCACCCGAACAATCGCCCATATACCATGCCACTACATCGCCATTGTTCCCCGGCGAAGCGGTAAAAGTTATTTCGGCACCCTGACACACTGTGGTAGTATTTGCCGAAAACACAGGCAGTGCAAGCACTGTTTCGATTAACGACAACACATAATTGCCCGTGGCGGGTGATGAAGCTGCGCTTCCAACAACAATATAATACTCGGTTTCGGGACTGCTGCACCATTCCACCTCTCCGGTGTAGGAACAGGCCACAAAACCGGCTTCATCGCAAGTTCCGGCAAATACGTTGATTACCGCATCTATTTCGGTAATAGGATGATTGGTTGTTACACTGAATTTGTTGCCATTGCCCTGCACCCTGAACCATACATTATGCACTGCTTCGCTGCACGTGGCCGAAGCCGGCAAATAGTTATCGGCGCAATTGTTGTTGAGCACACCGCTGTTATAAGGTATTACACCAATTTCGATTGCATTGGCGCAGGTATTGTTGGCTGGGTTGGCAATTATATTTACAAAAGCCACTTCGCTGAATCCGTCGTCGCAACCTTCGCCAACGGTCGAAGCTTTACACCGGTAATACACCGGCTGCCAAAGGGCTTCGGATGTATAAGTATTTGATTGCGCAGCTTCAATATCGGCCCAGTCGCTAGCATTTTCAGAAACCTGCCATTGGTACTGCAGCGCCGACAAACCACCTGAAGCGAGTGCTGTAAGGCTATGCACATAGCCCGCACACTGCGTTGTGCCTGCCGGATTGGCAACAAACCAGGGGTCGGCAGCTACTGTGATGTTTACCGTTGCGCATGTTCCAATAGAAACACAGGGGCCTTCGCCACGCACATAATACACACCGCCGGCCGATGGGGTAAATGTAATGCTGTTACCGTCGGTGCTGCCTTCGGCCACACTGCCACAACCAAACGAATACAGTTTCCAGGCGGTGGCATTATTTAAGGTTCCCGATATTTGCACCACACTACTGCCACCGGCACAAACATGGTTCGCTGTGATATCGGGAGTAGAAGCTGCCGTATATTGAAATGCCGATTTACGAACCACATGATAGGCATAGTCGGCCATATACACATTATTGCATGCATCAACAAATATTCCCGAAATATACTGAATTTGTGCATCTTCGGGGGCACCACCATCGCCCGAATATCCGGCTGTTCCGGTGCCTACAATAGTACTGACCCGCGTTGTAGCTTTGTCGATTCTACGAACACGCCAATGCTGAAAATCGCTGAAAACAATGTTGCCCTCGGCATCGCAACTGATATCGTATGGGAAAAATATATTGGTATTTAATGCGGTGAGTCCGTCGCCATTAAAACCGGTAGAACCGGTTCCGGCATAGGGCTGGTTTACACCCGACGAAAGATTGTACACCCAAATGCGGTAGTTCATAAGACCGTAGTACAACAAATTATCGGCAGTTACATGCACACTTAGAACTTCAGTGCCGGCATTTATTACTGTAGAAATTATTCCGGTAGTGGCATCCACTTTCCTCACACGATGGTTGTATGTATCGGCAATATAGATATTTCCTGCGGCATCGCAATGCACATTATAGGGATAATTGAGTTTGGCATTTACTGCCAATCCTCCGTCGCCCGTTAAGCCTGAGCCATTGCCTCCGGCTACCAAACTGATAACACCTGTGCTCAGGTTAATTTTTCGAACGCAATGATTGGCCAGCTCGGCAAATATCAGATTTCCCTCATGGTCGATGCAACTACCTGCCGGAGTGCGTATATCGGCAGACAAAGCCGGGCCTCCGTTTCCCGAAAAACCTGCTGTACCGGTTCCTGCAAATGTTGAAATAAAGCCCGACTGATTTACTTTTCTTATACGATGATTGTTGTAATCGCTGATATACACATTGCCCTGAGCATCGGCCACCACATCCCAACAGGCATTCAACTGAGCATCTGTTGCAATACCGCCATCGCCCGAATAACCGGCTACTCCATCTCCTGCAATGGTGTTGATAATTTGCGAATACCCCTGAACGCTGATAACGCAGCAAATAATGAATAATAAAATTCGATTCATATTACTTATTTTTTCGAAAGATACTGATTTAAGTCAAAACCTGAAACAGAAATTCATTAACGGTTATTAACAGAAGCATTTAATAAAACTTAGGTATTGGCTTCGGCGGTCACCCTTCGATTACCGCTTCGCTACTCAGGGTGACAAATTCGATTACCGCTTCGCTACTCAGGGTGACAAATGCCCCTGTCATGCTGAGTTAATCGAAGCATAGGCAGGGGAACTGAAAACGTCTTCGGCGGTCACCCTTCGATTACCACTTCGCTTCGCTACTCAGGGTGACAATGCCCCTGTCATGCTGAGTACTGGAGCGCAGCGGAAGGCTGGATTTATACTGAGGCTCTCGAAGTATCGAAGCATAGGCAGGGGAACTGAAAACGTCTTCGGCTGTCACCCTTCGATTACCGCTTCGCTACTCAGGGTGACAAATTCGATTACCGCTTCGCTACTCAGGGTGACAAATGCCCCTGTCATGCTGAGTTAATCGAAGCATAGGCAGGGGAACTGAAAACGTCTTCGGCGGTCACCCTTCGATTACCACTTCGCTACTCAGGGTGACAAATTCGATTACCGCTTCGCTACTCAGGGTGACAAATTCGATTACCGCTTCGCTACTCAGGGTGACAAATTAGCCTAACACGCATAATTATCGACACAATTAGATATGCATAATCGATAATTTTATATTTTTACCATTATAAAACTGTAAAACGATTTCGAATCGAAATTATGAAAAAGCGTACTCTGATACTAGTTTTACTTATTGTTTGCATAGCGCCGGTGCTGGCATATCTTATTTACATGGGTTGTCAGAACAAGCAGGACCCCTTATGGCTGCAGTTGGGAGAATTGGTAAAATCAGACGAGTACTTTTATATCCGCGAAAAGCCTGAGCGCATCGACAGTTTGTTTGAAGCCATACAGAAAGACCCCGAATATCATCGCTACGATGGCTACGAGTTGATTTCCGATCCGTTTCCACTGACCATGGAATATCGAAAATTTATCAACACCGTTGAATTCATTCACAAAAACAAAAGAGCCATAGTGCTGGGTGTTACCGGAAGCGGGCGCACCACCATGCTCGACCGTGTTGCTAAATTTATAGCGGTTGACCCCGAGCATATTTTGTTTTTAAGTTGCGTACCCCAGCTCGAGGTTGAATACCACAAGCAATATGTAGGTTATGTTGATGGAGGAAAGTTTTACAAAGGCGAGTTGCTTGTATTCCTCGAAAATGCAACTAGAGACTCGTTACACAACTACGTTTTGATAATAGATGACGTAGATATGATATACCCAAGCACATTTTTTGGTGCAGCCATGTGGAACGAACTCGAAAACCCCAATTACGACAATATAATTCCGGGCTATGGTAAAGAAGTGGAATTTCCCGATAATTTCTATATGCTTTCTACCACTAAAATAGGCGGTGCCAGTGTAGTTAAACTCAACGACGAGCATTTTCGCAGGCTTAGCCCCAACGGTGTTTTACAGGTGTACCCCGACTCGCTGGAATTTATGATGCAATTGCGCGAAGTATTTGTCGACAGCACTGCGGCGTTTCAGCATCAACATATTCGAAAGTTGGTTTACACTTTTATCAGGATGAACCGATATATAGAAGAGAATTGGGGTACAGGATCGGTGCTGGGGCAATGGAGCACAATCAGAAAATCGGTGAAGCCCGAGCAGTTCGATGAATTTGTCGACAAGTTTAAGCAACATGTGGTGTCGATGAATTTTGGCGCCAGTGTTGACGAAAAAGCCATCCGACAGATTAAATACAGTGCTTGCAACAATGGCATTATGCCCAACTCAAACTTTTTTGCCGAGATCTACTTCTTTATTTACGATGCCGGAATATTCAGCGAAGCATCGGTAGCCATTGGCTTTTTGTTGATATCGTCGATTACCGGTTGGGTGATTTATGTGCGACGGAAACAACTGATACGATCATACGTGTTGAAAGTGTACGACATTGCAAGCAACTACAGCAACGAAACCATTACTTACAACGAAGCCATCAGCTTGATTCAGCAAACCAAGCAAGATATCGACAAATTGGCTATGAGTCGTAAAATCAACTACACCGAAAGCCTGTTTGTGTACAACCTGATTCAAGACAGGATGAATATTATTACCAAAACCGAAGAAACCGAAGCCATGTATAACCGCATGTTCGATGCATTTATGGAGGACGAAGTGATTACCGACCATGAATACGAAAAACTGATGGGCTTTATCGAGAAATCGCGCGGAAAAATTTCGGAGTCATATTACAGGCAACTTATCGAAAGGGTCGAAAATTTGAGAAATGCCTAAAAAAAAAGAGAGGCCGCAGCGGGGTGCCGCGAACCTCTCATACTAACCCCAATCAACCATGAAAAAGAGAAATATTTTTCTCTGCAAATATAACACGATTTTCTCATAAATGTTTTATATAATGTCATTAATTAGATGAACAACGCCAATATAAGGCTAAACAACAACTAAATTCCGATGTAAAATTATTAAAAGAGTCCGAATTTTTACGATATTTGTACTACAGTTTATGAGTGTTATGGATTTAAACATCGAACTATTAAAAATCAGGTCGAACAACGTAGCTCCCCGCAAAGGCAGAGTGCTTATTGCTGAGCCTTTGCTACCCGATTTTTTATTTGGGCGCAGTGTAATTATTCTTACCGACGACAAGCATAATTCGCACGCAGGGATTATTCTTAATCATTCATCCGACATGAAAGTTGGCGAGGTGATGAGCGATTTCGAAGATATTGATGTCGATTTGTTTATTGGTGGTCCGCTAGATAACGATGTGCTTTTCTATCTGCATCAGTATGGCGATATACTTGAAGGAAGCAAGCGGATTTTTGGCAATGTGTATTTGGGAGGCAACTACAACCAAATGTTGCATCTGCTTAAGAAAGGCGTTATTCGCAAGCAGTCTATTCGTTTCTTTATTGGCTATGCCGGCTGGGAAGAAGATCAATTAAAAAGCGAAATCACCGAGAACTCATGGCTGGTTACCGATGTCGACAATAAGTTTGTTTTCAGCAATCACAACGATTTATGGGAACGCTCGCTTGGTTATGTTGATAGCCGATACGATATCTGGAAGAATTTCCCCGAAGACCCCGAGTGGAATTAGTCGGCTTCGCTATTTATTATAATAAAAATATCCTCGTTTTCATTTTTCATAAGGTATTGCTCTCTGGCAAACTTTTCCAGTTTCTTTTTGTCGGAAAACAACTCCGAAATTTGCCTGTTGTATTCGTCAATCTCTTTTCGAAAAAACTCCCTTTCGACACGCAACCTGCGTAACTCCGATATCTTTACCGACCTGTCGATTAAATTATACGTATCGAAAACACTGATCCACACCACAAAAAAAACAATACTGAACAAGTATTTGTTGCGAATAAGCCTGTATATAAATTTCCATATTTTCAGCAACATTGTTTTCATAGCCCACTATTGAGAAACAAATTTACACAACGATTTTTTACCACACTTCGAAAATACAGCGAAATATTCACATCGGGGTGTGAGTAACCCAATAGTTTTTGGTCTTGTTAAAAACTTTCGGCAATTGTCTTCACCTGTTTCAGGTAAGAATTGCGTGTTTCGGCATCTACCACCGACACAGCATGAAAATAATGATGCTCAACTACATCGATACCGCAGAAGTTAAAAATCGACTTTTCGGTAATCAGGCTCAGTGCCTTGCGTTCTTCGTCGGTAGAAAGCACAATTTTAGAACCGGTGGTATTGAATAGCATGGCTTTTTTACCTGTAAGCAAAGGATTGGGAATGCCCTGGTTGTAGCTAAATGCAAAGCCATCAACAAAAACCCTTTCGATGTAACCTTTCAGAATAGCCGGCATGCCCGACCACCAAATGGGATATACAAAGAATAACATGTCGGCACGTTGTATATAACGCTGCTCCTCCATAATATCGACAGGATAAATATTTTTATCGATCGATTCCAAATCGGCTTTGGTAAGCACCGGATTGAAGCGAATGTTGTACAAATCGCGCACCACTACTTCGTGGCCGTTCTTGTGTAAGGTTTCGGCCAGAATATCTTTAATGGCAAAGTTCAGGCTGTGGTTTTTATAATTGGCATAAACAATAAGCGTATTCATAAGTTTGAGTTTTTGTAAAAATACTGTATATACAACAAAAACACAAGCAATCTTGTTTAATTTATGATGGAGAGATCATTGTTTTTTGAAACGGAAACGTGCTGTTTTTATGTCAGATTTTATCTGAACAAAGTATAAACCCGAACCTAATCTCTCTACACAGATAGGTTTTTCCATCGTGAAGTTCCCCATCATTACAGTTTTGCCCATCACATCAACAATCATATATTCTGCTCCATCTATCGATAAAGCATGGTTGATATACAATTCGTTGCAGGCCGGATTCGGGTACACCGTAAGTGTTGTGTTCGTTTCCGGTTTCGTGCCAACAAAACTCTCGTAACCAATATCGTCCCAATAACTTGAATTGTAAAAACCACCAACGCCTACATAACCTTCTTTAAAAATATCGTTGTCGTTTACATCAATTGCCACGGTTTCGGTATCGGTTTCGGGGTCGTATATTCTTATAGTAATCTGTCCGGTGTGTGCTCTTTCGATAGTAACACGATACCACTTATTAAAACTGGTTAACGGAGCGCTTTCGCCAATAACAGTAACCTCGCCGTTCAAACGTTTTCGCAGTCTGACACCGGGATTATCCGATTCAGCCGGATATATGGTTACCCAATAATGTTCGTCGAGTCCTCGGTACTGAAAGTAAAAGTAGGCATCGGTACTCCAGTTACTATTTGGTGCCATATAAAACCAGCCCGAGTAGAATCCGTAATCGTAGGCCTGGGCGATGTACAGCGCTTTCACCTGATGACTCGTTGCCGAGGGAGCTACAAGAAGCGAATAATCGCCCGAATTCATTATTTCGTTGCTGAGATATGCTTCTTCGCCTTCGTTTGCCTCAAACCACGTAAGCACATCGGGCCATACTGAATAATATATTTCCCAACCATCGAGTCCAGTTTCAAAATCATCAACCACAATTTGAGAGTTCAAACCAAAAGTAAAGACAAGACAGAAAAAAGAAAACAGTAATTTTTTCATGGTAAAAAGTATTTTGTATGAATAATCACACAAATATAACAAATTTCGCGTCAGTTTCCAAATATAAAAACTGAGATAGAAAAACAAGAAGAAACCATTTTAGTTCTTACCAGATTATTTCGGGGTAAAAAACAAACGGGGTAACTGTTCTATGGCAAATACCCAGTTAAAGTAAACAACTAATACACAAATAGTTTTTGCTGCACTTTGATATCGGGAAACACGAAAAGGTAAAAGCCCGAAGGCAGTTTCGAAATATCAATCTCATTGTTCAAGGCATTCAGGCTAAGCCTTTTGATGATTTTACCCGATACATCTGCAATGAGCAAGGTGGTAACGCCTGATTCATTGTTCAATGTAACAGTAACGATAGAACTCGCCGGATTTGGAAACACGTGAACTGGCATTGAGCCGGTGGCAGACTGTAATGCAGAACTTTGTTCAAACAAGTCATCGGTATTGTAAACCACAGCCAGTTGTTCGCAAGCCTGCAAGCCTTCTGATGAATGCCACGCAAGTTTGAACATGTGGTTCTCGGGCACAAATTGCATGAACTGAATATTGCCATATCCCCCATAAGAACAAGAGCTGGAGTAATTCAGCATGATATTCCAGTTTTCGTGCTCCCCAATCATGCTTCCATCGCCCATATTGTTGCGCACCGCATTGTAGCGCATACAGGTATGCACTGCATCGTTACGGGCAATGGCATAATTGGCTGCATACAGGTTTTTACCGGGAATAAGATCGGGATAATCGACATTGCGTGTTGTTACAAAGGGCGAAACAGATGCCACTTCAACAATTGTGGCAATTTCTTCGGGGGTATCGTAAACAGCAGGAGCTACTGCCGTAATAATAAATGCATCGGCATAGCCAAAGGTATTTGCATCGATTACAGCATTCACATCAAGAACATTGCACACATTGTCGCCGTTCACATCACGTTTTTCGATAGCCTTTCGCAAACTGAACCAAATGGGTTCGTAAGCCATGCTTAAACTTGCACTGGCATACACATCGGCTAGATTGTGCTGCATCACGGCCAATCCCGATTCGTTGAAGCCCGACAACACCGACATTTGACCCGCAAAGCCTACCAAAGCCCATTTCTGTTCATCTTCTTCGGCCGGAAGGTGAATTACCATCACCTGATTGCGGATAATAACCGGCTGATCGTCCCAGTCGAGGTGACGCGACAACACCGATTTTCCGTTGAGTGCAGTGCCTTCGGTGGCTTGGCCCCAACTTATGAGGCTGCTGCAACCGTTGTCGGGCATCAGGTTTTTTCCGATGAAGTTTTTTGCATCGAGAAAACTGTTGGCCAGCAACACATCGATGTAATCTACTTCAAAATCGATTACTCCACTGGCATTCAGACCATCGGCCATTGCCATGGCTTCGTAAATATATACCGAATCGATAGAAATATGCTCCTGGGTCATCATCAGCTGCCGGGCCATAGAATAATAGATGCCAAAGGCCGGCATTAAATAATTGTCGAATAAGTCTTTTACTCCTTCGGCCAATAAATAACCGGTAGCAAAACCCCGTTCCTGATGCGTACCCCAAACCTTTACAATTTTAAAATCGCCATGGTCGGCAAGAATACTGCCATTTACCTGTTGCGCATGGCATTGCCAGGCAAACGCAATCAATAGTGCTAAAGTCAGGAGTTTTTTCATATATCGGTTTTTTCTAATATCAAACTACAATAATACAAATAATTTAAAATCAATAGTTTGACTCATCTGATGATATGATAAAAAAATCGGCAGATACTGTGGTCTGCCGATTTGTTAAAAATGCCGGAATGCCGGTAACAGCATGCCCTATTTAATGTTCAATTTCTTTTTAATGTCTTTAGGCAGGGCATCTTTGTGCACTACAATATTCATGGTTTTGTATTTTACATAGGTTTCGGAAGCATAGAAATACCCTTCATAAATATTGGTAGTATTCCAGCTATTTTGAACCAAATAATACTTGGTACCGTTTTGGTCTTTGGCAATACCTGTAATCACCATACCATGATCGTCGGTGGTTTGGTAATTGTCGAAAGCCATTTGTCTGATTTCCTGAGTTATTTCTTTTTCGGGAATGGGTTTGCTGAGGCTAAACAGCTTTTCGTTTTTTTCGCGTTCGGTGAGTTTCTCCCATCTGTCTCTTTCAAGTCCGTCGAGGTCGGGACGGGTTTCGGCCGGCACAACAGCCACGCCTTTGGTCCACGAGAAGCCTTTCTCGCTTACATCGGCACCCCAACATACCGCAAAGTCGTTGTTTAGTGCATTGTCGAACACCTGCATCAGTTCATCGAGAGGTAAGTTATAACAGCTACCCCACATCCAGTTGTCGGGTATTTCGAGTATAAACGACTCGTAGAACGGATGGTGGGTATATGAGCTAAGATTTACGTAATCGTCGGGATTGAATGCCAGAAACTTTGCAAATTCTTTGGGCGTATATTTTTTTCCGTTCCAGGTAAACGATTCGGGTTTTTCGCCAAAATATGCATCCAGTATTCCATTATAAGCTGCAAACCAGGCAGTAGTAAGCTTCTTGTTTCCATTTTCGATTACCCCGTCGACAAATTTTTTCAATACGGCATCCATTTCGCCATGTACGTGTTTTTCTTCGCCATAGTTTAATCCAGCATAGGCATCTTCGGGAACCACTCCGTAAGTTTTCCAGGTATAGAACACATCGTGGAATGCTCCTCCTGCACCAAAATTCAGGGAACCGTGCAGACGCACATACTTAACGGCTTTGTCTTCGTAAGCATGACGCACCATCCACATGTCGGAAATATCAACTTCGGGTTTTCCCATACGCAGCAATTCTGCCTCGATAAACGAGTTGGCCGAAAAGCTCCAGCATGTACCCGAGCGAAACTGGTCGCGAACCGGATTTGATTTAAGTTTTTTCACAATTTCGAAATTGAATTTTTCGTCGGCATCGTCCTGTGCCGCAACAAATCCTGCCGATACAAGCAGGACCAAAATAACTGCAATACATCTGATTTTTTTCATTTTTTTACGTATTAAGTGAATTCTATGTTAAGTCCGTCGTATGCCAGAGTCACATTTCGGGGCAGGGTTTCCGAGACCTTTTCGTGTAAACCCAAATGATGGCTTATGTGAGTAATATAGGCTTTTTGAGGAGCACAGGCATTTACAATTTCGATGGCCTCATCGAGGCTAAAATGCGAGATGTGTTTTTCGCGACGCAGTGCATTCAACACCAAATGTTTTGTTCCAAAAATCTTTTGCAGTTCTTCATCGGCAATATAATTGGCATCGGTTATATAGCTAAAGTCGCCGATGCGGTAGCCCAATATGGGCAAGCGGTAGTGCATCACCCTGATGGGAATAATAGTGATGTTGAAAACCTGAAACGGATGCTCGGTAATGTTGTGTAAGCGAAGCTGAGGAACTCCGGGGTATTTTTTATCGGCAAACACATAGCTGTACTCGTTACGCAAGGCATTCTGAACCCTAGGTTCGGCATAAATATCCATAGGGGCCTGATTGATAAAGTTGAAAGCCCTCACATCGTCGAGGCCTCCAATATGATCTTTGTGCTCGTGAGTAAATAATATAGCATCTAACTTCTTCACTTTTTCGCGTAACATTTGTTGACGGAAATCGGGACCGGCATCAATCAGTATGGTTTTATTGTTTACTTCTATAAGAACAGATGTGCGCAGCCTATTGTTGCGTACATCACCCGAGCTGCACACCTCACAGTTGCATCCAATCACCGGCACTCCTTGCGATGTACCTGTTCCGAGAAAAGTTACTTTCAAAATTAAAATTTTGTCGAAGATAAATAAAAAACATGTGTAATTAACATTCGGCACCTCTCAAATTCTTAAAAAACACTTAAACTTATAAGTAAAATCGACTGCAATAATTACCTTTGCCCCATGAATTACGGGCGGCTTATACTCATACCCTGCATGCTATCGGATGGCGATGCCGGTTATTTGCTTTCGGGCGAAGTACTGCAGGCAGTAAGGCAAACGCGGTACTTTATTGTGGAAGAACTGCGCTCAGCGCGTCGTTTTCTAAAAAAACTTGATAAAACAATATGCATCGAACAACTTGAGTTCACTGTTCTTAACGAACACACCCGTGAGTCGGAAACTGCCGATTATCTACAACCCGCTCTCGAAGGGCACGACATAGCACTGATGTCGGAAGCGGGAATGCCGGCCATTGCCGACCCGGGAGCTCATGTAGTGAACATGGCCCACCACATGGGAATACAGGTGAAACCACTGTCAGGCCCTTCTTCTGTTTTCTTAGCCTTGTCGGCATCAGGCCTCAATGGTCAGCGGTTTTCTTTTTTGGGTTACCTTCCGGTGAAAACACACGAACGCATTGCTGCGTTGCAACGCATCGAAAAGACATCGGAAAATACCGGTCAGGCATTTATATTTATAGAAGCCCCCTATCGCAACAATCAACTGATGGAAAGCATACTACAGTGCTTGAAGTCAAAATCTCGTTTGTGTGTTGCCAGCAACATAAGCGATGATTCGGAATTTATTCGTACTTTTAGCATCGAAAAATGGAAAAAAATGGTACCCGATTTGCATAAGAAACCCACTGTTTTTATTGTACAGGCATGAAAAAACTTTCGTTAATAAAAATACCACAGGTAATCGTTCTTACCACGCTGTTTTTTCTGATAGCATGGGGAGAAGGTCGTGTTTTCAACATAGGCATAAGTGCTCGCAGTGCATCGGATGAAATCTCGCAACAACGTCCCGATACATTGATCGAAGTAAAAAAAATCTTCCCCGGGCATAGCTTTGTTGCAAATCGCAGTACCGAAACAGTGCTGGTGAAAAATAAAAAAGGAGAAACGGTTGCCGAATTGCTGTTTACTATGCCACATTGTAAGCAATTCACCGGTTTTGCCGGAAATGTTCCCTTTATTATCGTGGTAGACAATAACAAAAAAATAAAGCAATTGGTATTGCTGCCCAACAACGAAACGCCCAATTGGATTACCGGTTTGCAAAACATAGGCTTTTTCGATACATGGAACAACATGAGCCTGACTGATGCCATCGACAAGAAGGTGGATGCAGTCACCGGCAGTACGCTCACGAGTGAAGCCGTAATAAAAAGCATGAAACATCGCATCGCAGTTTATACCAACGCGGTGCAAAAAAAAAATGAGGTAAACAAAAAAAAACTACTCACTAATATTGCGGTAGTGGTGGTGTTAATTTTTGCACTGTTCCATTTCTTTTTCGCGTCACAATTAAGAAAAACCCGTTGGTTACTTCATTTGCTTAACATTGGAGTGCTCGGGTTTATAGCTCTCGACTTCGTCAGTCTGGCTTTTTTGCACAACAGCCTTTTGAACGGTATCGACATCGGCATGCGGTTTGGTTTGCTTGCCATTTTTACGTTTTCGGTACTGATACCGCTCATTACCGGCAAATCGTTCTACTGCCAGTACGTGTGTCCGTTCGGCTCTTGTCAGTATTTTGCCGGAAAGCTTACCAAATCAAAATTCAAATATAGCCGCAGCGTTTCTCAAGTATTAACCTACACGAAATATGCCTATCTGCTGGTTATACTGATGATGCTACTGGCAGGCACACGTGTTGTTATCGAAAATCTGGAACCGTTCATGGCATTTGCCTACAATTTTGCCGGAGTATCATCGTTTGTGCTGGCCGGAGTGTTTTTGGTGCTGGCCATATTTATGAACAAACCCTGGTGCAGGTATTTTTGCCCGACAGGTGCTGTGTTCGAACTGATGAGAAAGCCTTTGTTTTTAAAAAAACATGACAACAATGAAGAATAAAAACCTATTGAGCATTATTCTACTTTTTGCAATCATTATTCTGGCTGCCGCAAATCTTGTGCAATATAGAATATACAGCGAAAACAAACCCCAAAATACCGAATCGATGAAAAAAGAAAGCGTAAAAGATGCCATTACTGTTATTCATGAACGAAAAAGTGTTCGCAATTTTACCGGAGAAGCAGTTGACAGTTTACTGTTAATCGACATTGTAAAAGCAGGCATGGCAGCTCCCTCGGCACGAAATCTTCAACCCTGGGCATTTGTAGTGGTTACCGAACGTGATTTGCTCGATGCATTGGGAGAAGCCCTGCCATATGCAAAAATGCTCGACAAGGCCGGAGCTGCCATTGTTGTTTGTGGCGATATGAATAAATCAGCCACTCATACTAAAACCGATTACTGGGTGCAAGATTGCAGTGCTGCCACACAGAATATATTATTGGCCATAGAAGCATTGGGATTGGGAGCTGTATGGACAGCCACCTTTCCTTACGACGAACGTATTACTCCCGTAATTGAAATTTTAAACTTGCCCCAAAACCTGATTCCGCTCAATGTTATACCCATCGGGCACCCAACAGGGGTAGACAAGCCAAAAGACAAGTGGAAACCTGAGAATATGCATTGGAATAGTTTTTAAATTTCGTAATCATGGAACAAAAACGACTGTTTGCTGGTATTGCGCCAGATATACACATTGCGAAAGCAGCAGAAATATTACAAGCACAACATTCCGAATTGTCGGCCATTCGTTTTGTACCGTCAGAGAATCTTCATCTTACACTTGCTTTTTTGGGGAACAGGCCCGTGCAGGAAATTCCTGATATAATTGAACGAGCCGAAACAATTTTTTCGCTCCACCTCCCCATTTGGCTCAACAAACCTGTGTATCGCATCATGCAACACAGCGACGGTAGCGGTATGATATGGCTTCAGTTTGAACCTCGCGATTGTTTTACCCGTTTATGCATGATTACAGCGAAACACTTAGGCAACTCACATCCCGACAAAGCGCCCCTGCCTCATGTTACATTGGCTCGTTTTCAACATTTACCTTCTGAATATGCCCTTCCGAAAGTTCATCTCGACTTTGAGTTTTGCGCCAAACAATTAGTTGTTTACGAATCGCTGTTAACAAAACAAGGGGCACAATATGTACCCCTTGCCACATTTCAATAAACAATATCGATAACTACTTGGCAGTGTTGTTGGCAATTGCAGCCAATGCACGCGACATTTCAGCAACAAACCTTGAACCGATAATTACAATAAATCCCACGATAGGCATCACTATTATTGTAATAATTCCACCGCCAACAACTCCAATTCCAATAGCGCTTAAGAAACTTGCTGCATCGCTTCCTAATATTAGAGAGAATAAGCCTGCAAAAAAACCTACGAAGGCAATCCAGCTTCCGAACCATTCACCCAAAGTTTGGATAAAATGAGAAAAAACGGGAGTAGCTACAAACTCGGCACCTTCGGCTGAAGTTTGAGTAACTTTATTTTTACGATCCCACCAAATCTGGAAACTAATCCAGCCGGCGGCGGCAATGATAATCCACACCAATAAAAACACAATAATGAACTTGGCATCGGCACTAAAAATATTATTGTCGATGGCTTCGTAGAGCACATAAAACGGGAACAACAAATTCACCGCTGCCAACAATAAATACAACCAACTGAAGGGTTTGCGATAGATGTTACCATTGTCGATGAACTGCAGGTAAGGTTGAATGAAATTGAAAAATTTATTATCCATTGCTATACATATTTAATTAATGCCTACTCTTAAAGTTTTCGGCTTCCCTGTGGAACAAAAATAACATATGTTTACTACATAACCAAGTAAACAAAACCGAAATACACCAATATGGCAAGTGTATCGCTGTAATCAGTTTGTGTATTCTTCGGTTTGAGGCTTCATATATTCGGCTTTGCCGAATGCCAAAATCGGGAAAAAGATAAAAGGAAGTAAAACCAAACCTACAGTAAAACCTCCGTCTTTCCCGAAATTTTTAGAAACGCCATGCAGTATTAAAATATTCATTACCAGCACCAAGATTCCACCCAGTATGGGTATTATAGCCAACAAGAAGCCAAAAATCCACCACCATGGTTTTCCGGCTACGTTCAGCAGAACAATGGTGTTGTAAATGGGAATAAATATTGCCCAACCCGGCTGACCCGCTTTGGCAAACACCTTCCACATGGTGATAATCATAAACACGGCTATTGCCAGATAAAACACCAAGAAACCAATTCCTAAACCTATTAAGCTTGCTATTTCAAAATTTTCCATAATACTATTGTTTTTTAGTTGAAACACTCATGTTATTATAAATCTAATTAAGTATGTACCAGTTCAAAACCGGTAAAAACGAAAGGCTGTCAAACAACTTGACAGCCTTAGGTTATCCATACGTAATTATTATTCTGCTGCTTTGCCGCCCGGTCCTACATAGGTAGCGTCGCCGAAAGCCAAAATGGGGAAGAAAATTACATTCAAGAAAAGTAATCCCATAGCAAATCCGGTTCCTTTACCAAAACTTTTGGCCAATTCAACGTAAACAATTATCATACATACAAAATTCACTACCGGAATCATAAACAAGAACAACCACCACCAGGGTTTTCCGGCAATTTCGAGTAACACGATAATGTTGTAAATAGGAACTAAAATAGCCCAACCGGGTTTACCAGCTTTAGTGTAAATCTTCCACATCGATGCAAGCATCAATAACATAATTAATACGTAGAAAATAATAACTCCCATGATATTAAATTTTTAATTAATGCCTACTCTCTTACAGTTTTCGGCTTCCCTGTGATTGTAAAAATAATACTATTAATTTTAATTACAATAGTTGGTTCAAAATTTATTAATAAAAACTTACTGGGTTTATCAATGTTATCAAAATAGATACAATTGGTTAGGAAACAACACCATGTCAGTTTGTCACCGCTATTTTCAATAAGCAGTCATTTTGTCTTATTTTTTTAAATGGTATAACAATTGAAAACAGTAGTGTAAAACAATAAAATAATTTAAGTTAAACAAAAATAATAGGAGGAAAAAGCCATGTTAGCACGTAGAAACAGCATGTTTATGCCCGCAATTTTCGACGAAATTTTCAACAATGTTCGTCAATACGAAGACAAAGTATTCACCAATCCGGCCTTCAACGTAAAAGAAACCGAAAAGGAATTTGTAATTGAAGCTGCGGTTCCCGGTCTCGAAAAAAAAGATTTTAAAATCGACCTGAAAGAACGCCTGCTTACTATTTCGGCCGAAAAGGAAGTGAAAGAAGAGAAGAACGACAGCGAGAATTACTTCCGCAGAGAGTTTTGCTACGGTTCGTTCAGCAAATCGTATCAGTTGCCCGAAAGCGTGAACGCCGAGAAGATATCGGCTTCGTACGAGAACGGAATACTGAGTGTGAGCATACCCAAGGCCGAAGAAAAAGAAAAATTGTCGAAAATGATTAAAATCAATTAATCGAACGCACCTATCAAAAAAAGCCGCATGTATGCGGCTTTTTTTATGTATAGCAACACGTTAATCTAACAAATGTATTACAAGACCCGAGCGCAGTTTGGGTTCGAACCATGTAGTTTTTGGAGGCATAATGTTGCCTGTATCGGCAATATCGATAAGCTGCTTCATCGACACGGGATACAGGGCAAATGCCACTTTCATTTCGCCGCTGTCGACGCGTCGGCTCAATTCGCCCAACCCACGAATACCTCCCACAAAGTCGATACGCTTGCTGGTGCGCAGGTCGTTTATTCCCAGAATTTGGTCGAGAACCAGATTCGACAGCACTGTTACATCGAGCACGCCAATGGGGTCGTTGTCGTTGTATGTACCCGGCTTTGCATTCAGCTTATACCAATACCCTTCGAGATACATGCTGAATTCGTGCAGTTTCGCCGGTTTATAAATTTCGGTGCCGGTTTTTTCAACGGTAAAATTATGATTCAGTTTCACAAGAAACTGTTCTGTACTCAATCCGTTTAAATCGGTAACCACGCGGTTGTAGTCGATAATGTTCAGTTGATAATCGGGAAATATCACAGCCATGAAGAAATTATACTCTTCGTTTCCGCTATGATTCGGGTTGGCTGAAGCTTTCTCGAGCCCTATGCGAGCTGCTGCAGCAGTGCGGTGATGCCCGTCGGCCACATACATGCAAGGCACTTTTTCGGCAAAGAGTTTTTCGATGTTACTATTGTCGCTGTCGTTGTCGATAACCCAAAAATGATGACCGAATCCATCTTCTGCCACAAAATCGTATTCGGGCGTATTCTGAATAATGCGGTTTACGATATCGTCGATTTCGGGTATGGCACGATACGAGAAGAATACCGGTTCAATATTGGCATTGGTGTAACGGGTAAGCACCATGCGGTCTTCTTCCTTATCGGGACGGGTAAGCTCGTGCTTTTTAATGAGTCCGTTGCGATAATCGTCGCAAGCAGCACAGCCAACAATTCCATACTGTGTTTTTCCGTTCATGGTTTGAGCATACACATAGAAACGCGGTGTTTCATCGGTATTCATCCATTTGTTGGCAATAATTTTTTCGAAATTCTCAACTGCTTTATTATACACTGTTTCGCTGTGCACATCGGTGCCCTCGGGGCAATCGATTTCGGCATGGGTTACATACAGTAGCGACTCGGGTTTACCTTGAACCATTTGAGCTGCTTCAGCACTATTCATCACATCGTAAGGAAGACATGTTAGTCTCTCGACCACTGCCTTGCTGGGGCGTAGTCCTTTAAATGGTTTTACAATTGCCATTTTATAAAAAATATTAAATGATTATAACTATTACTTATTCACCTGACATGTAGTATCGCCCTTTTCGAAGAAACCCACAATTTGATTTACGGCTGCAATACCCGCATTATTGTTGGCTTCCGAAGTTTGAGCACCCATCTTTTTGGGAGTGCAATACACTCTTTTTCCGAACTTTTCGGTTAGCACCGCCAGATTTTTGGGGGCTATATCCGACAGGTATTTCAGGTCGGCACGTTCTTCCATAGCTTTCAGCATGCCTTCTTCGTCGATAACTTCGGCACGGGCAGTATTTACCAACACGGCATTTTTCGGCATCGACATCAGCAGATTGTAGCCGATAGAGTTTTTGGTTTTGTCGTTGGCCGGAATATGCAACGAAATGTATTGACATGTTTTATAGAGCTCTTCGGCCGAATGCAAAGGAGTAACGCCATCTTTGGCTATATCTTCATCCTTAACAAACGGGTCGTAGGCAAACACTTCCATTTGGAATCCTTTGGCAATTTCGGCAACATATTTTCCTACATTACCATAGGCATGAATGCCGATTTTTTTGCAGCGCAATTCGGTACCTGTACCTCCGTCGAACCAGCCGCGAGCCATGTACAGCATCATGGCCAGTGCCAATTCGGCTACAGCATTTGAGTTTTGCCCCGGAGTATTCATCACTACCACACCGGCAGCACTTGAGGCAGCCAAGTCAACATTGTCGTATCCGGCACCGGCGCGAACTACGATTTTTAAATTTTTTGCATGTTCAATCACCTCTTTGTCGATAATATCGCTGCGGATAATTACTGCTTCGGCATTGGCCACAGCATCGAGCAATTGCTTTTTTTCGGTATATTTTTCAAGCAGGCTCACTTCGTAACCGGCCTTTGAGGCAACGGCTTTCATAGCTTCTACAGCTTCTTTTGCAAAGGGTTTTTCGGTTGCAATCAGTACTTTTCTCATATCGCAAGTATTTAGTTATTTGATAAAACAATTGTTTCAGGCAAACAAAATTAGTAATTTAACCGAAGTTTACGAGAGATATTAGATATTATACAGCATAGCAAGTTGCAGGACAATCGCACAGCAAGCACCCCCCTATTGCACAACAATAAAAACTGTAACTATTCGAGAGAACTGAAATGCTTTATGAATTGAGCTCTCTCGTAGGTTTGGGGGTCGCCAATATTCCGATACGAAAGCTTAGCTCTAAATTCGTCAACAGAATTGTATCTGTGATTGTGCATCCACTCTTTCATTTCATCAATCATGTGTTCTATCGATTTCATTCCATTTTTGTAGAGTACACTGCATATCTGAGTGGTTTGGGCGCCGGCAAGCAGTTGTTTTACAATTGCAGCACCATCGTGTATACCCGTTGATGCCGATATTTCGATATCGTCGATCATTCCCGAAATCATACCAACCCATCGCAGGCTGTTGCGGATGTCGGTTTCTTTGCTAAAAACACTCGACGACACAATTTCCATACGGTCGATGTTGATATCGGGTTCGTAGAAGCGGTTAAACAGCACAAAAGTTTTAATGCCACGAAATTTCATTTGATTGACGAACCACGGAAGATTCGAAAAGTGTGGACCGATTTTTATGGCTATCGGAATAGATACTTCTTTTTGAAGATCCTCGACTATATCGAAATACTTTTGTTCCATTTCACCGGGTTTCTGATTGAGATCGGTGGGTACAATGTACATATTCAGCTCGATTGCATCGGCGCCTGCTTGTTCAATATCCTTGGCATAACCAATCCATTCGTGGTTGGTAACACAGTTGATGCTGGCAATAACAGGAATTATTACCTCGTGCTTTACATTTTTTATCAATTGCACATATTCGGCCACCGAATTATGGCGCGAATAGTTGCGTATATAATCTTCGGCTTCGGGATAATGATGCGTGGTTTCGGCAATGGCCTTGCCGGCTTCGTGCCTGATTTGCTCCTCGAATAGCGATTTCAGCACTATGGCGCCGGCGCCATAACCGGCAGCGTTAATCACCTGCTCGATGTTTTTACTTAAACCTGAACTACTTACAATAATCGGACTCGAAAGCCTCATTCCCATGTACATTGTTGAAATATCAGCCATTGTGTTGCAATTTTTATGTTTACTATTCGAAGGTAAAATTAATAAATTTGTTTAAGGTTTATAATAATTTAATGCTTCGGGCAGCACTTTTTTCATGTTTTCTATTCTCTTTTCGTCGGCCGGATGGGTGCTGAGGAACTCGGGAGGACGCGCCCCGCCCATTTTCGACATTCGTTCCCAGAATTTCACTGCCTCATTGGGGTCGTAGCCGGCCATGGCCATAAATATCAATCCGAGCCTGTCGGCTTCGTATTCGTGCAGTCGGCTGTAGGGCAGCAGTAAGCCTACCGAGGCACCCACCGAAAACACAGTCACAAAAATGTTTTGTGTTACTTCGGGTTTCTCCTTGATAAACTCCGACAATACGGCTCCTCCGGCAACTGCCATAAGTTGCTGCGACATACGTTCGTTACCGTGCCGCGCCACAGCATGTGCAATTTCGTGACCCATCACCACGGCGATACCGTTTTTGTTTTGGGTGTAAGGCAATATTCCCGTGTAGAAACACACCTTTCCACCCGGCATGCACCAGGCGTTTGGAACATCGCTTTCGATAAGAGAAAACTCCCACTTAAAGTCTTTCAAGCGATTCTCGAGACCTTGTTCTTTAAGGTATTTTTCAACAGCCACCGAAATGTTACTGCCAATTTCTTTTATCTCTCTTGCCTCATTACCGGTATTCACTACACGCGATGTGTCGAGAAATCCACGATAGTTGGTAGTTCCCATGCTTACCAACTCCGACTCGGGCAGCAACAGTACCTGTTTACGGCCAATGAGCGGCACCGTGGAGCAGGCTGCAATTATCAACAATACGGCAATGAGCGAAAATACGGCAGGTCTGAAATTTGTTTTTAAAAACATCGCATTCAGGTTTTGGTTTGTCTCAAAAATAAAAAAAGCAGATGAGAACACCTGCTTTTTTACAAACAAATTATAGGTTTAATTGTTCTTTAGCTTATTGAGCGCATCGGAGTTGTCGGATTTTAAACTTTGTAGTTTATTGTCCACTTCTTCGGCAGCTTCATCAATTACCTCATCAATTCCGGAATCTTCTGAATCCATCATATCGAAAGCAAGCAGCCTCAGCGTGTTTTCGATTGGCTTTGTTTTTTCCTGAATTTTGGTGTTGAATTCAGCCATTTTTTCGGGGCATTCGGCTTCGTGTTTCTCAGCTTCACTATCGAACTGCTCCAAGAAGCTCATCAAATCGATAAGATCTTGTTTGGCTTGTTTGTCGCCTTCTTCATACTTTTTTGCCAGAATAACCATAACATCGATCATTTCTTCGGCAGCTGCAAAGAACTCGTCGCAATTATCGAAGGTTTTGCCATCGTACTTCTTCTGCAAATCGGCAAAGTTTTCGATTTTGGCCACTTCATCTTTATCGCAGTCTTTATTGTCCTTTTTATTTCCGCACGAAACTATTGCAGCACCCAGAGCAACTGCAAAAAACAGATACATAATTTTTTTCATAGCATTAGTTTTAAGTTATTGAATAATTTGAGGTAAAAATAACAATTCTTTCCGACACAACATCAGCATATACATCTTTTTAAACACCGCTTTCAAAAATAATTATTTACTCTTATCGGGATAATCGGGAATGCCCGGCAATTGAGAATTGAATTTGGCGAGATCTTCAAGTATCAGTTCAATAGCCTTGTCGAGCTGGGCATCAATGCCCATATATTCCTGATAGCTGTCGTTGTCAATCCTCACATCGGGATCGACACCATAGCCCTCGATTATCCAGCCACTGCCGTCGGCGGCATAATGGGCGTATTCGGGCCGGTTGAGCACTGCTCCGTCGATAAATGGCAGCGAACCTCTGATACCGACCACCCCACCCCAGGTGCGCACACCGACCAGTTTTCCCAGCTTATGCCTGCGAAACTGATAGGGGAACAAATCGCCATCGGAAGCCGAATATTGGTTAATGAGCAGTATCTTGGGACCATGCATCACTTCGCGGGGCTTTGTGTTGGGCAAATCGGCATTGCGCCCCATAGCCATCATCGAAACTTCGCGGCGCAAGCGTTCTATCAGCATTGGCGATACATTGCCGCCGCCATTGCCACGGTCGTCGATAATAAGTGCCTGTTTCGACAATTGCGGATAGAAGTACTTCACGAACTCGTTGAGTCCTTCGCGCGACATATCGGGAACATGAATGTATCCAACCCGTCCGTTGGTTTTGCTGTTGACATATTCTATGTTTTTGTGTACCCAATTGTAATAATACAATTGTGCCTCGTTCTCGATGGGGACAATAACATAGCTGCGTACATCTTTTTCGGAAGCCTTGCTGCTGAATCCTATTTCAACCTGTGTTTCGGCTTTGCCTACCAACAGGCTGTATATATCGGTAACATCTTTCAGACTTTTCCCATTTATACTCACAATAAAATCGCCTTCCGAAATGTCCATTCCGGGGTTAATCAAGGGTGAACGCACATCTTTTATCCAGTTTTCGCCTTTCAGAATTTTATCGATTCGGTAATAACCACTGTTATGCCGACTTAGCTCGGCACCCAGCAAACCGGTTTTGATACGTTGGTCGGGTTTACGGTCGCCACCACCCACATAGGCATGGCCGGCATTCAATTCACCTATCATCTCACCAATGATATAATTCAAATCGTTGCGGCTGTTAACATATTGAAGCATGGGTTCGTACTTTTCTTTCACGGCATTCCAATCGACACCATGCATATTGGGGGCATAGAAAAAGTCGCGCATTTGTCGCCACGATTCCGTAAAAATTTGCTTCCATTCGGCATTTAGATCAACCCACACTTTCATATCGGAAAGATTTACCGGTTTATCGGTTTTTATCGATGCCGAGGGTAAATCAATCACATAGTAAGCATTGCCTTTTGCCACCAACATTTTCTTCTTATTGGCCGAAATCAGATACGATGTATAGGCTCCCAAATCGCTTTCCTGCTTCTTTTTAAAATCGAAGAGTTTCAGCGATGCCGGCACATTCATTTTGGCACTTACATAGAACAGTTTATCGCCGGCGGTTTGTATATTCCAATACGAAGCTGCCTCAACGGGAAGTACCTCGATGCGAAATTCAATATTTTCGATATCTATTACAATATCTTGTGTTTTGTCCTTAGAGGCATCTTTGGTTTTCTCATCAGTTTTGTCGGCAACCAGCACTTCGGCTTCTTGGTTTTTGGGTGCCAGTGGCGACACATCGTTTTTATTCAACATCACAAAGTATATTTTCGACATATCACGGTAGGCATGATTCCATTCGGTGCTGCTGTAGATAGGGTTAAAATCGCGGTTCGAAATAAAGAACAAATACTTGCCGCAATCGCTGAAAACAGGTCGGTAGGAATCGTACCAGTCGGATGTGATTTTGTGCAGTTTTTTTGTTGACAGGTTATACAAATAAATCTTTGAAACACGCGAAGTATCGGCATCGGAAAAAGCCACCCATTTGCTGTCGGGCGACCAGGCATAGTCGTGAATTTCGCCGGTAATTGAGCGCGATATTTCTGTTGTTTTTTTCTTATCGATATCAACATACTGCAGTCGCTGCATCTTATCGGCAAAAAGTAGTTTTTTACTGTCGGGCGACCATTTCGCACCATATTTATAGGTGTCGGCATTGAAGCTGATTTGCACCGGTTTTTCTTTTCCGAGCGGGTCTGCTATAAAGATTTCGGTTTCGCCGGTTTCGTCTGATATGTATGCAATATATTGTCCGTCGGGCGACCACTCCACATTACGTTCGTGAACGCCGCTGCTCGCAGTAAGGTTACGAGCAATACCGGTTTCGGCAGGAACCGACCAAATATCGCCTCGTGCAGCAAAGGCAATGCGAACACCGTCGGGCGAAATGTCGTAAGCGCGAATCATATCGGCGGCGTTTTTCAGCACAGTGCGCGAACCGGCATTATCTTCTTTCACCTCGATATATACCAATTCAACCGACGATTTCTCAAAATCATATATATATATGTACCCACCATTTTCGAAAACAATGGCATCGTTACCCAAATTCGGGAATTTAATATCGTACTGGGTGAAGCTGGTTAGTTTTCGGGTAGCGCGGGTGATGGTGTCGTAAGCGAACAGGTTCATAATGCGGTCGCGGTCGGAGAGGAAATAAATCTTACTGCCATGCCACATGGGAAATATATCTTGTGCATCGTTGTTGGTGATGTTGCGGGTTTTCTTGGTTGTGAAGTCGAAAATGCGGATATCGTCGGCCATACCGCCTTTGTAGTATTTCCATGTTCTGAATTCACGGAACACACGATTAAAAGCAATCTGATTTGCATCGGCAGAGTACGAGAACCAACTTCCCGACGAAAAAGGCAATTGCTCCGACATGCCCCCTTCAACCGGCACTTTGAACAGATGACCCACAAAGTCGTTGAAGGTAATTTTTCGGCTGCGATATACCACGTGTTTAGCGTCGGGAGTCCATCCCATAACAATGTTATTGGGACCCATTCGGTCGCTGATGTCGTCGCGCGACAGCGTGGCCGTATAGGTCAGTCGGCGCGGTGTGCCGCCGGTGGCAGGCATTACATACACTTCGGTGTTGCCATCGTACTGACCGGTAAACGCTATTTGTGTGCCATCAGGTGAAAAATGCGGAAAAATCTCGAGGCCTTCGCCCGATGTCAAACGTCGGGCAACGCCCCCTTGGCGCGCCACAGTGTATAAATCGCCTGCATACGAAAACACAATCTGGTCGCCATGAATATCGGGAAAACGCAGCAAACGGGTTAAATCGCTGGCAAACAGCTCGGAAACAAGCATTACAAATACAAGAAACAATAATGACTTACGCATAGGTTTTACATTTAATATGATGGATAAAAATACACAATAAAATATGAAAGACAAATGCTTATTTTTCCACACACATAACAATTCTTGATTCTTTCTGATTTTTTGACAATGATGAAGTAATTCGGTTCTCGAATTTTTGTTGCATTACATGCCATCTATTAGCTATGAAAATGCGGCAACCAATTACCCCAAAACAAACACCCCTTCAACCCTGCTCAATAACACAATCGTTATTATTTGCTGATTTACAATTAGTTAAAACATATATCCTATTGATTCAATATGTTTTGTTATTTTTTTAACATTGTTATTTGTTTAACATTTAGAATAATTATGTATTTTTGCAATAAAAAAAGTACTGCGATGAAAGCCGAACAAATAGCAAGTCTGATTAATGGTAAATCGCATTTGTGCGCAGGTCACAATGCAATTGAATTTGGCTATGCATTTGCCAGCGATTTAATGAGCGACGTATTGCGCACCGACAGCGAAAACTTGTTACTGATAACAGGACTATGCAATTTACAAACCGTAAGAACCGCCGAAGTGTCCGACATAAAATGCATTGTAATTGGTCGCGGAAAAACCAGTTGCAACGAAATGAAGCAATTGGCACACGAAGCCGATGTTTCGATAATAGAAAGTCCGTTCAGCGTATTCAGAATTTGTTCGATATTGGGCAGCAACGGCATACAAGCAATTTACTGATGATAACAGAAACATTTCATATTGCAGGTGGCAACTTCAGCAATGCCGGTGAAGCGTCGAGCCGGGTAAAAAAGATACTGAAGCAGCTGGGCGTTGATCAGTGCTCGATAAAACGCACAGTGGTTGCCATGTACGAAGCCGAAGTAAACATTGTGGCCCATGCCTGGGAAGGCAACATGAAAGTTGAAATTGATTCCGAAAAAATACGCATCACCGGCACCGACAAGGGTCCGGGCATTGCCGATATCGAAAAAGCCATGCAAGCGGGTTTTAGCACCGCCTCGCAACAGGTGCGCGAAATGGGCTTTGGAGCAGGCATGGGCTTACCAAATATTAAAAACAATACCGATTTTCTCGACATAAAAAGCACTCCCGGAATCGGCACCACACTTATCATGATAAATTATTTTGCAGGCCATGACAAACCAAAGCACACATAGCGAGTTTTACCATGCCTTAACTATCGACAGCAACATGTGCACCGGATGCACCAACTGTATGCGCGTGTGCCCCACCGAGGCCATTCGCATCAGGCAGGGCAAGGCCGTTTTAAATAAAAATAAATGTGTCGACTGTGGCGAATGTTGCCGCGTATGTCCGGTGAAAGCCATTTATATAAAACACGACGATTTCAGCGAGATATTAAAATATCGCTATCGCATTGCCCTGGTTCCTGCAGTTTTTATCGGTCAGTTTTCGCAGCAAATCAGGGTTTCCGAAATTTATGCCTGCATGAAGGAATTGGGGTTTACCCATATTTACGAAGTAGAACATGGCGTAGGTCTGGTTACCGAGGCCTATCGCAATTACATGGAACAGCAAGCCCCAAAAACTTATATTTCGCCATTCTGCCCTGCAGTAGTAAGGCTTATTCAGGTGCGATTTCCTTCGCTTATTCCCAACATAATACACATAAAAGTACCCCTCGATTTTGCGGCCTACACCATTATTGGTCGCCTGTGTGCTGCCGGCATAAAACGTGAAGAAATCGGCGTGTTTTACCTCACCCCCTGTGCCGCCAAAATAGCTTCGGTAAAAAGTCCTGTAGAAGGAGAGAAATCAGAAATAGCCGGGGTTATCAATATGGATATAATGTACAACAAAGTGAGGCAAATTCTGATAAACAAACCCGCAGCCGTCGATCCGATAAACCATACGCTTCGGGGCATTGATGTGCTGTATGGTCTGAGTGGTGGCGAAGCCATGCATTACGCAGGAAGGTGTTTTGCCATAGACGGGATGAAAAATGTTATTGAATTTTTGGAACAACTCGAAAACGACAAAATTCAAGATGTCGATTTCATTGAACTGCGTGCCTGCGACCAAAGCTGCGCCGGCGGCGTACTTACCAGCGCAAACCGTTTTTTGGCTATCGAGCGGCTGAAAAACAGGGCGAAGCATATCGACACCCTCAACAAAACGCGTTCACTCCCTTCGCCATGCGTTAACAAGCAATTTCTCGAAAGCCTGAAAAGCAATATCGACATTCCCGAAATTAAACCACGCAATATGCTACCCATTGGAAACAATATGCAGGAATCGATGGCATTGCTCGAGCAAATGAAACAACTGGAAGCCAGCCTGCCCGGTGTTCATTGTGGCTTATGTGGAGCGCCCACTTGCCATGCTTTTGCCGAAGATGTGGTTCTTGGCATGGCAGAAACCAACGACTGTGTTTTCAACATCAGACAAGACCCAAAAACTATGGCTGCTGACTCAGAAATATGGGGGATTGACAAATACTTTGAGTTATGAAATGCAGAAAAGAAAATCAGGATCACAAAATGAAGAATACCGATGAATATGAGCAAAAACATACGAAATATCAGTTTCAACAAAATGCAAAACGTATGAAAACAATACACATTGAACCCGAGAAGATTTTCGATTGTACTTTGGCTACACGTACCCCAAAGCAAATAGCATTTAGTGGTGTTTATGCCGGCGATTTGTTGAGCGATGTTATGGGACATGCCCGCGAAGGCAATATCTGGGTAACCATGCAAACACACAAAAATGTGGCTGCCATTGCCGGACTCAAAGATATAAGGGCAGTTATAATTGTTGGCAACAACCAACCCGACGCAGATATGTTAAGCCAATGTGAGTGCGAAAACATTTCGGTATTTACCACAGGCTTACGCACCTACGAAGTTTGCGGCATGCTGTATGAATACGAAAAAAAAAGCCATGAGGCTTAAGGCCGATTTACATATACACACCGTTTTATCGCCGTGCGGTAGTCTTTGGATGAGCCCTGCCATAATCGTACAAAGGGCACTTGAAGAAGGCTTGCAAGTAATAGGCATTACCGACCACAACAGTTGTTTGAATGCCGCAATAATACAATCGATGGCACAGAGCCACGGAATATTTGTGATGACCGGAGCAGAAGTATGCACTGCCGAAGACGTTCATTGCCTGTGCTTCATGAAAGACTTGCATCAACTTGATGTTTTTCAGAAATATTTAGAGACGCACTACACTACTGTACAAAACAACACACAACGATTTGGAGAACAACTTGTGGTTGACGAAAATGAGAATATTATTGCAGAAGTCCCCCAGTTATTACTTGCGGCCACAAACATAAGTATAAACGCGTTGCGAAGCAAGGTTCGTGAATTGGGCGGACTATTTATTCCGGCGCATGTAAATCGTTCGAGCTACAGCATTAGTAGTCAGCTGGGATTTATGCCCCCCGATTTATATCCCGATGCCATCGAAATCAGCAGGCAAATTTCGATACAGCAGTTTAGCGAAAACCCCGGTAGTTTTGGCAAGCTTCCTATAATACAAAGCTCCGACGCCCACAACCCCGAAGACATTGGCCGTGCATATATTTTTATAAACACCAAAAATCTATGCTTCGAATCGATAGCTGAAGCGATACGCACAAATAAAATAATTTCGATGTGAAAACCATCGACCTGCATATTATCGACCTTGTGCACAATTCAATTAAAGCAGGAGCCAATACAATCGGCATAAGTGTAAGCTTGAATACAGCAGCCGATTTATTCACAATTTGCGTTGAAGACAATGGTTGTGGCATGAACGTCGAAACACTATCAAAAGTTTGCGACCCCTACTACACCACCCGCACCGAGCGAAAAGTAGGCCTTGGGGTATCATTACTCAAATTTCAGGCTGAGTTGTGTCAGGGCAAATTCACCATATCGTCGCAAGAGGGTAAAGGAACCAAGGTGCAGGCTACATTTACACTTTCGCATCCCGACAGACAGGGCATTGGCGATATTGCAGGCACTCTCAGTGGTTTTATTTGTCAGTTCCCTGATATTCATTTCGATATTCAGCTATTGAGCAACGATATTGAACTATGCACCTCTACCGCCGAATTAAAAGAAGCCCTTGAGTTTAAAAAACGTTTTTCGAATCACGATTTCCGACTGATACAGGAGTTTTTAAGCTCTGCTACACAATTTTATGTGTAAAACCAACATTTAGCATCACCAAAAAACACAAAAACCAGACCTTAAAGCTTGTGTTTAGCAACAGTTTTTAGAAAGACAGCGTTTTTTTGATTTAAAAATGTGTTTTGCATTTCGCTGATTTTTTGTACTTTAGCAACTTAGAGAAAACAAAAAATAATAAACATATCCACAATCTGTTGTTAAACAATTAACATTGTTATTTTTATAACATAAATCATTTGGTAGTCTGAAAACAGATTTTATATTTGCAACGGAATAGCATAAAAAACATTAATAATAAAACCATCGAGAAATGGCAAAAATTACAACATTAGCAGAGCTTCGCAAACAAAAGGAATCGCTGCAGAATAAACTAAAACTTCGGGAAACTGCCGACCATCCCGAGTCTGTGGTTCAGGTAAGGGTTGGAATGGCAACCAGCGGCATTGCTTCAGGAGCCAAACAGGTAATGGAGTTTATGATAGAGGAACTCGAAAAGCGCAATATTGATGCTGTAGTAACACAAGCCGGCGACATGGGCTATTGTTTTGCAGAGCCCACCGTTGAAATAACACTACCCGGAAACGAGCCGGTTGTATTTGGATATGTCGACAATAAAAAAGCCGACGAAATCATCGAGAAATACATTAAGAATGGTGAACTTATCGAAGGAATATTGCCAGCCAATTACAATACTATTAACGATACTGACCTATAGGAGACAAAGCAATGGCAAATTACAAGATGCATTTATTAGTTTGTGGCGGCACGGGATGCCGTGCTACCCATAGCAACGATCTGGCCGAGAACCTAATAAAAGAACTGGCTGCCCACGGCCTGGAAGATGAAGCCAAAGTGGTGCTTACCGGATGTTTCGGTTTTTGCGAACAAGGGCCAATACTCAAAGTAATCCCCGACAATACATTCTACACCAGAGTGCAACCCGGCGATGCGAAAGAAATTATCGAAGAGCATATCATTAAAGGTCGCAAGGTGGGTAGGCTATTATATGTCAATCCGCAAAACGAGGAAAAGGTAAGCGACAGCAAACACATGGGGTTCTACAAGAAGCAAATACGCATAGCCCTGCATAACTGCGGTTTCATCGATCCCGAAAATATCGACGAAGCCATTGCCCGTGAAGCCTACGAAGCACTGGGAAAAGCGCTAACGGAGATGACACCGCAACAGGTGGTAGAAGAAATGAAAAAATCGGGGCTTCGTGGCCGAGGAGGAGGAGGATTCTCTACCGGACTGAAGTGGGAGCTTACTGCAAAAAGCCACAGCGATCAGAAATATGTGGTGTGCAATGCCGACGAAGGCGACCCGGGTGCATTTATGGACAGGTCGATTCTTGAAGGAGACCCCCATTGTGTACTCGAAGCCATGGCTATTTGTGGATATGCCATCGGTGCCGATAAAGGATTGATTTATATACGTGCCGAATACCCACTGGCCATACACCGTTTAAAAATAGCCATTGCTCAGGCCGAGGAATACGGCTTGTTGGGCAAAGATATTCTGGGAACAGGGTTCAACTTTAGTATAGAATTGCGCTATGGCGCCGGAGCTTTTGTTTGTGGCGAAGAAACTGCCCTGATTCACTCGATGGAAGGTGAACGCGGAGAACCAACCGTGAAACCACCCTTTCCTGCAGAATCGGGATATTTGAATAAGCCCACCAACGTAAACAATGTTGAAACATTTGCCAACGTGCCCATTATTCTTCGCAAAGGAGCCGCATGGTTTAGCAGTATTGGCACCGAAACATCGAAAGGCACCAAGGTTTTTGCCCTTGCCGGTAAAATAAACAATGTTGGTCTTATCGAAGTTCCCATGGGAACCACGCTGCGCGAAGTGATTTTCGAAATTGGCGGTGGCATTAAAGGAGGTAAACAATTTAAAGCGGTGCAAACCGGAGGTCCTTCGGGCGGCTGCCTCACCGAAAAACACCTCGACACTCCCATCGACTACGACAACTTGCTGAAAGCGGGTTCTATGATGGGTTCGGGTGGTATGATTGTGATGGATGAAGACGACTGCATGGTATCGATTGCAAAATTCTATTTGGAATTTACAGTAGAAGAATCGTGCGGCAAATGCTCACCGTGTCGCATTGGCAACAAAAGGCTGCACGAATTGCTTACCAAAATATGCGATGGCAAGGGCAGCATGGAAGATATCGACCTGCTAAGAAACCTGAGCAAAGTAATTATGGACACTTCGCTGTGTGGTTTAGGGCAAACATCTCCGAACCCCGTGTTATCTACACTGGAGCATTTCTACGAAGAGTATCTGGAACACGTTAACGAAAAGAAATGCCGTGCAGGACAGTGCACCGCCCTGAAACAATATATTATAGATGCCGAAGCCTGTGTTGGGTGCACCGCATGTGCCAGAGTTTGTCCGGTAGCTGCAATTACCGGAGAGAAAAAAATGCCTCATTTTATCAATCAAGATACTTGCATCAAGTGCGGGGCATGTTACGAGAAATGTAAATTCAATGCTATTTTTATTAAATAAAGGAGATTTCAAAATGTCGACAATGAATATAACCATCGACGGGCACAAGCTTCAGGTTGAACCGGGAACTACCATCCTGGAAGCAGCCCGCAAGATAAATGTTGAAATTCCGACCCTATGCTACATGAACCTCATCGATATGAATATCGAGCATAAGCCCGGTGGTTGCCGTGTTTGTGTGGTTGAAGTAGCCGGAAGGAGAAACCTTGCCCCTTCGTGCGTAACCAAGTGCTGGGAAGGCATGGAAATAAAAACCCACACCATGAGGGTGCTGAATGCACGAAAAACAGTACTCGAACTTATACTTTCTGACCATCCGTTCGATTGCCTGGTTTGTGCCAAAAACGGACACTGCGACTTGCAAAAGATGGCTCAAAACTTCGGCATTCGCGAGATTCATTATCAGGGCGAGCAGTCAACCTACAAAGAAGACAACTCACCCGCCATAATTCGCGATATGGACAAATGTATTATGTGCCGTCGCTGCGAAACCATGTGCAACGATGTGCAAACCTGCGGTGTGTTGAGTGGTATCAATCGCGGCTTTATGGCAGTGGTTGCCCCTGCATTTGAACAGGACCTAGAGAAGTCGCCCTGCACATTCTGCGGACAGTGTGTAGCTGTTTGTCCTACAGCTGCGCTTACCGAGGTTGATCATACCAACAAGGTAATACGTGCTTTGGCCGACGAAACAAAAACCGTAATTGTTCAAACTGCTCCCGCCGTAAGAGTAGCTCTTGGCGAAGAATTCGGCATGGCTCCCGGAACCATTGTAACCGGCAAAATGGTAGCAGCTCTGCGCAAATTGGGTTTCGACAAGGTGTTCGACACCGACTTTGCTGCCGACCTAACCATAATGGAAGAAGGCACCGAGCTGTTAAGTAGGCTTAATGCCCACCTGAAAGGCGACAAAACCGTTAAACTGCCAATACTTACTTCGTGCTGCCCGGGTTGGGTAAACTTCTTCGAATACCAGTTCCCCGAAATGCGCGAGATACCATCTACTGCTAAATCGCCACAACAAATGTTTGGTGCGATAGCCAAAACCTATATGGCCGAAAAATTGGGTGTTAAACGCGAAAATTTGGTGGTTGTTTCGGTAATGCCGTGCCTGGCCAAAAAATACGAAGCACAGCGCGACGAGTTCAAGGTAAACGGGAATCCCGATGTAGATTATGCTATTACCACCCGAGAACTGGCATCGCTCATCAAGCAATCGATTGGTGATATCACACAACTTCCCGACGAAAACTTCGACAGGCTGATGGGTGAATCGACAGGTGCTTCGGTAATTTTCGGTGTAACCGGAGGTGTAATAGAAGCTGCATGCCGCACGGCTTATGAAGTATATACAGGAAAAACTCTTGAAAAAATCGATTTCCATCAATTGCGTGGCTTCGAAGGCATAAGAGCTGCCAGTGTCGATTTCGACGGACTGAAATTAAACATAGGTATAGCTCATGGTTTGGGCAATGCTCGTAAGCTCCTTGAACAAGTAAAATCGGGAGAATGCGAGTTCCATGCCATCGAAATCATGGCTTGTCCGGGTGGTTGCATCGGTGGTGGAGGTCAACCGCAGCATCACGGAGACTCATCAATTCTGAAAGCCCGTGCAGCTGCTCTATATAAAGAGGATGAAGGCAAACCCATTCGCAAATCGCACGAAAACCCCGAAATCATCAAACTGTATGAAGAATTTCTCGGATCACCGATGAGCGAAAAAGCACATCATCTGCTGCACACGCATTATTTCGACAAAAAGAAAAAAATATTCATCGAATAAAACATATAGCCATGTCACAAATTCATATTAAAATAAAAGAAAACGATGTAGCCAAAGTGAAAGAGATTTGCGCATCATTCAACAACGCCCCCGGCGAACTCATCAATGTGTTGCATAAAGTGCAGAGTCATTTTGGCTACCTGCCTGCCGAAATTCAGGAAATTGTGGCCAGCGAGCTGAATGTTTCTACGGCCAAAGTATATGGAGTGATAACTTTCTACTCGTTTTTCACCATGACTCCAAAAGGGCAACATCCCATCTCGATATGCACCGGTACAGCCTGCTATGTGAGGGGTGCCGAAAAAGTACTCGAAGAATTCAAGAAAGAACTGAAATTGGAAGTTGGTGAGACATCAGCCGACGGCAAATTCTCGTTGAGCTGTCTGCGCTGTGTTGGCGCATGCGGCCTGGCTCCTGTTGTAATGATTGGCGACAAAACCTATGGCAGGGTTGCCGCCGAAGATGTGAAAAACATCTTGAAAGAATACGAATAGAGAGGTTTATTTTATATCTGGTTACCGAGCGGAGGCAATATTGTCTCCGTTTTTTTTGGCCGGCAAGCATTTGTATCGTGCAGCGAAATACATACCCATGCGATAAAACGCCAATGCCAGCAGCACCCCAAGAACTGCCCCGCCGGCAATGTCGGCCGGATAGTGCACACCAAGATAAACACGGCTATAGGAAACAAGCAATGCCCAAATTATCATAATAAAATAAAACCATGTTTTGCGCACCCACAAGCCCGACAACACTGCCAGCGCAAAGCTGTTGGCAGCATGCGACGATACAAAACCATATAAACCGCCACGGTATTCGTTCACAACATGAACCAAATTACTAATTTCTATATTATGACTGGGTCGGTATCGTTGTATCAGTTCTTTGAGCAAGCCCGACAATTGATCAGACAGTAGATAGCACAATGCCAAACTTAGCAATGGCAGCCAGCTCTGTTTACCATATTGTTTTATCACAAAAAAAACCATTACAGCAATGGCCGGAATCCAAAACAGATGAGCGGAAACAAAAAACATGACGGGGTCGATTGCACTGCAGTGCCATGAATTTAAGATAAGAAATAATTTGCGGTCGATATTCTCTATAAATTCTATCATCTGCATTATGCATTTATGGCATGCCATATCATATCTTTCAGCTTTTGCAAACCATTACCGGTAATTGAACTGATAAAAATATGCGGTATATCAGAGGGTATTGTTTCCGATAGCATAGTTTTTAAGTCGTCGTCGATAACATCAGTTTTGGTAATAGCCAGCAATCGTTGTTTATCGAGGAGTTCGGGATTGTATTGTTTTAGTTCGTTCAGCAACACAGCATATTCGTTGCCAATATGCTCAGTATCGCAAGGTATCATAAACAGCAATACCGAATTCCGCTCGATATGTCGCAGAAAACGAACCCCCAATCCACGGCCATCTGAAGCACCTTCGATGATTCCGGGAATATCGGCCATAACAAAAGATTTATAATCGCGATACGAAACAATACCCAAATTGGGCGTTAGTGTGGTGAACGGGTAGTCGGCAATTTTAGGCTTGGCAGCCGACAGCACCGACAGCAGAGTCGATTTGCCTGCATTCGGAAAACCTACCAATCCTACATCGGCCAGCACTTTTAATTCTAGTATTACCCAAGCTTCTATTCCGGGAATCCCTGGTTGTGCATAATCGGGAGCCTGATTGGTTGCCGATTTAAAATTATCGTTACCCAGCCCCCCTTTTCCTCCTTCAAGCAATATCAGTTCCTGCCCGTCTTCGGTGATTTCGAGCAGCTTATCGCCTGTTTCGGCATCAATAGCCACAGTTCCCAGTGGCACTTCTATAATTGCATCGTTGCCGTCGGCACCGGTTTTTAAAGCACCGGCACCCGAAGCACCGTTTTCGGCAAATACGTGCTTTTGATACTGAAGATGTAATAAAGTCCAAAGATTTCGATTACCTCTTAAAACCACATGGCCTCCTCTACCGCCATTTCCACCATCGGGGCCGCCAAACGGAACAAATTTCTCGCGCCGAAAATGCCTCGACCCGGCCCCTCCTTTGCCTGAGCGGCAAAATATTTTCACATAATCGATAAAGTTGGCATTCGACATTAGCGTAATCGTTTATCAAGTTTTTCTATAATAGTGCTGAGCACGTCTTCTTCGGTTTTCTCACCGTTTATTTTCACCAACAAGCCTTTATTCTCGTAATAGCCCACAATAGGTTCGGTAACATCGTGGTAGATTTTGATACGGTGATTAATAATATCGATATGCGCATCATCGGGTCGCCCTAGTTTAAGGGCGCGCTTTTGCATCCTATCGATGGTAATTTCGTTTAACACATAAAGCAGTATAAAGGCCGACAATTGTTGCCCACGTTGCAGCAGCATATCGTCGAATATATAGGCCTGATTCAGGGTACGCGGAAAACCATCGAAAATAAACCCGTTTGAACCGGGGTGCTCATCGTCGATAAACTCCTGAATAATAGAAAGAGCTATATCGTCGGGCACAAAATTTCCTTTATCGATGCGTTGTTGGGCAATGACTCCTAGTGTTGTTTTTCGCATTATTGCATCGCGCAACACATCACCCGTTGAAATATGAACCAAGCCATAGTGCTCGGCCAGTTTCACCGCTTGTGTTCCTTTTCCACTTCCGGGTGGTCCCGATATGATAATGTGTTTCATTTTATGAATAGAAAAATAACACGCAAATATAGTATAAAACGGCAAAAAAAAGGCGGCCATTCAGACCGCCTTCAAGATACGATACAATATTTATTTCACAATTTCGATGAATGTGGCATCTTCAAAGTATTTGAAGAATTCCATATCGGTTTTGGCACGACTTTTCAGTTCACCGTCTTTGTTAACGGCTGTGCGCAAATTGTTGAACATTTCGTTAGCATTTCCTTTGCGTGCATAAGCAATGGCTTTCAGATAGTAGTTTTTAGCACTTTCTTTGTCGGTTCCACAATTAGCAGCGTTGATAGCATCGTCATATTTTTTATTGAGGAGCAATGCAAGACCGGCATTGAAAGAGCAATCGCTTCCGAAAAATTCGGTAGCACTTTGGTATTTACCTTCCTGAATATTAATGATACCCTGACCATAGCTGGCTTCGTTGATTCCGGTAGCTGATGCAAAGTATTCTTTAGCAGTTTCTATCTCGCCTTCAACCAAACATACACTTCCCAAATTGTTGAATACAGTTGCATTGGCATTCAAGCTTTTGGCTTTTTCGAGAGCAGTTCTGGCAGCAGGAATGTTATTCAATTCAAACTGAACAGCACCTAAGTTGTTGAATCCTCTCCAGTCTTTATCGAATTTATCGGTGTATTTGGTGTATATTTCAAGTTTTTTATTCACATCGGTGAACAAGGTAGCACAATACAGAAATTCTTCCTGTGCAAGTTCGTCGCTGTTGTTGGCATATATTTCTTTAATTTCATCGTCGGTGTGGCCAATCAGCATCACGTTGATATACATTTCGGAACGACGCAGTTTGGGGTGAATTTCTTGCTCGAGAGCATCGAATGTTTTAGTCATATTACGAATTTCCTGTTCGCGAACAGCGGGATCGGAATGCATTTGAACTACGCGCAATACCATATCTTTCTCGGGAAGGCTCGATTCCTGAACCGATTTTTTGAATCCGTCCCAGTCTTCAACTGTAACCTCAGTTTTCACGAAATCTTTTTCTTTAGCAGCGGCTATTTTTGTGAATTCTTTCGAAATAAAGCCTTCGGCTGTCTTGCTGCGACCATTCGACACATCGGTATTTCTTTCGATGGTACCTTCGGGTGAAGCATACGATTTCAGTGTTACGCCAATAAAGTTAATTCTTTCGTTTTTGTCAACTTCTTTGATATAAGCCTGCAATTGGGTAACTTCTTCTTTTTTAACCTCGGTATTTTTCAGATTGGTTTGGTTTTTATCGTAGTTGATAACAGCCACACGTTTATCGGCTACGTCTTTCACAAAACTATCTTTACCTTTCACTGTTTTAGCATAAGGATCAACCAGATTGGGTGTTGCAATTACACCATATCCAATAACCTCAGGATCGAAAGTTGATTCTTTTTTGCCTTGCTTTCCAACAATACGCAGCTCAACACGCGAATGTTTCATACCATCAACATAATCAACCTTATCGGTATAGGTAAATTTACCTCCTTCTTTATATACTATTACCTGATTGTTTTCTTTGATTTTTTCGCCCTGAACATACACAGGTGTCAACGCTTTCTCGCCACCTTCCCAAACAATAACAGGGGTAATTTCGGCTTCAACTTTTTTGCTGAAGTATTTTTCGGGGAATTGCCCTACTATTTTAATTTCAACTTTTCCGGCATGCATTTCGAGCACTTCAGGCTCCATACCGTAGTTGATATCATCGGCATTCTTGATCATTTTTTTCAAGCCTGCACATCCTGATAACAGGACAACTACCGCTACCATTGTAAAAAGATAGATAAATTTTCTCATAATTGTATCGTTTTAGCGTTTAAATATTAATTACACTTTTCAATTAATTGCAAAAATAATAATGTTTTTTAATAAAAAAAACAGTATCTCACAGTTTATTAACAATTAAAAAATAATCCTGTTCATTCCTTTGCTATAGTCACTACCCAATATCATTGTTTTCAGCTTTCGATAACATGAATCATCGCCTAAAAAATCGCAATTACCAACATCTATTACCAATGCAGGATAATCAGATTGATGCCTCAAAAAATCGATATATGCCAGCTCGATATTTTTTAAATAATCGGCAGCAATGTTTTGTTCGTATTCGCGTCCGCGTTTTTTAATTTGTTCAAGCAATATGTTGGTATTTCGGTGTATGTAAACATATAAATCGGGCCGGGGCAATTTACTGTGTATAATATCGAACAGTTGCCTATAGAGGTGCATTTCGTCGCGCTGAAGGGTATTGGCAGCAAAAATCAATGATTTATTGAAATAGTAATCGGCAATTATCAGGTCGTTGAACAGGCTGTACTGCAACAATTCATCTTTCAGTTGATTGTAGCGGTCGGCCAAAAACGACATTTCGAGTGGAAAGGCAAATCGATCGGGGTTTTCGTAGAATTGTGGAAGAAACGGGTTGTCGGCAAAGCGTTCAAGCACGAGCCTGGCATTTAGGTCTGAGGCCATTTTACAGGCCAAACTGGTTTTACCGGCTCCAATATTTCCTTCTATCACTAAAAATCGGATATCCATATTGCATTCTTTTCAGCTCAAAAGTATTGTAATATGCGGTATTTACAAAACCACAAGGCGAGTATTTTCATTTTTTTACCGATGCTTAGGTATCGCTTTTGTTAATACAGCAAGCGTGGACGCTTGTTGGTTTTAGTAGTATGCAGCAAGCGTAGTGCTTCGAGAACCTCAGCAACTAAGCTTACTGCATGATGAGATTGTGGATGCTTGCTGTATAGTAGCTGTGATTGTTTTGCAAACAAAGCCGCCATTGATGCTGCAAGCATGAGTTGTTTTTGAGAATGCAGCAAGCGTGGTGCTTCGAGAACCTCAGCAACTAAGCTTGCTGCATGGTAAGATTATGGGCAGCAGCGTGGACACTTGCTGCATATTGCGGTTGTGGACGCTTGCTGCATAGTGAGATTATAGACTGCAGCCAGCGTCCACGCTGGCTGCATAGCATGTATTTTGATATGTGTGCTAAAAAAAATCCCGCCTCAGCAGGATTTTTCGAAATTACCATTTATTTAACGGAATTTTAATAAATGGGTGTAAATTTCAGATTATAGAATACAAATGCATACAAGTCGGCATACTCCTGAATGATTTTGTCGGTGGGTTTACCGGCACCGTGTCCTGCTTTAGTTTCGATTCTAATTAACATGGGACGTTCGCCTTTATATTTTTCTTGCAGGGTAGCAATGTATTTAAAAGAATGTGCCGGAACTACCCTGTCGTCGTGGTCGGCAGTGGTAACCATTGTTGCCGGATATTCAACCCCCTCTTTAATATTGTGAATGGGCGAATAGGCATACAGATACTCAAACATTTCTTTACTGTCGGCACTGGTACCATAGTCGGTAGCCCAGTATCTGCCAATAGTGAACAGATGATATCGTAGCATATCCATAACCCCAACAGCCGGCAATGCCACAGCAAATAATTCGGGACGCTGATTGGCTACGGCGCCAACAAGCAAACCGCCGTTCGATCCACCCTGAATCACAAGTCGTTGCGGAGAGGTATATTTATTATCGATAAGATACTCGGCGGCTGCAATAAAATCGTCGAACACATTTTGCTTGTTCATCAATATACCGGCTTTATGCCAATCTTCGCCATATTCGCCCCCACCCCTTAGGTTCGCCACTGCAAGCACGCCACCCTGCTCGAGCCAAAGCAGGCGAACAACGCTGAAAAATGGAGTCAGGCTAATATTAAAACCTCCGTATCCATACAGCAAGGTGGGATTGTTACCATCGAAAGCTATTTTCTTTTTATGCACAATAAACATGGGTATTTTTGTTCCGTCGTTTGATGTATAAAAAACCTGTTTGGTTTCGTATTTTGATGCGTCGAAATCGATTTGGGCATTTTGATACAGCTCCGATTTATTTTTTTCGATATTGTATTTATAAATAGTAGCAGGTGTAATAAAAGAGGTAACCGTGTAGAAAGTTTCGGTTTCGGTGCGGTCGCCTGCAAAACCACTAACCGAACCAATTACGGGCAAGTCGAGATCGTAAAGATAATTACCTTGAATATCGAACAGCTTCACTACCGAATGTGCATCAATCATGTATGTGGCAATTATTTTCTCTCCAAAAACACTCAGACTTTGCAACACCCCATCAGCCTCCGAAATAATGTCGGTGCGGTATTTTTCGTCACTTCGTTTCGGGTCAATCGATATGAGTTTATATTTGGGAGCATTGTGGTTGGTATACACGAATAGTTTCCCTTCGAAATGTCCCACAACTCCATAATCGTAGTCGAAACCTTCGATAATTTTTCGCACCGGTGCGTTATTTACCGAAAGATCTTTGTAATACAGTGCATTTCCTGAAGTTGATTTGCTGGCGTAAATAATCAGATATTTTTTGTCTTTGGTTACTTCGGCGGAATAGCTCCACAATGGGTTGTTGTTGTCTTGGTATACCAGTTGATCATTCTCCTGCAAGTCGCCAATTTTATGATAATATACCTTGTTGTGTGAGTTCATACCACTCAACTCCCCTCCTTTTACCGGTTCAGGATATCGGGAATAAAAGAATCCATCTTCGAACCACGACATGCCACTGAATTTAATCCATTTCAGGTGATCGTCGAGGTCTTTTCCTGTTTCAATGTCTCTTACATATATTTCCTGCCAGTCGGAGCCGCCACGCGAAATGGCATAGGCCAGGTATTTTCCATCGTCGGAAACGGCTATCGACGACAATGCAACTGTTCCATCGTCCGACAAAAGATTGGGGTCGAGTAATTCAAATTCCTCTCCTTTCAGGCTGGTTTTATAAAAAAGTACATTCTGATTCTGAAGTCCGTTGTTCTTATAATAGAAATACTTGTCGCCTTTCTTTACCGGAGCCGATTGTTTCGGGTAATCCCACAATTTGGTAAGTCGTTCCTGAATTTTATTTCTGAAAGGAATTTGCTCGAGATACGCATTGGTCACTTTGTTCTGTGCAGTAACCCAGGCTTCCACATCAGCAGCCGTATCGTTTTCGAGCCAGCGATAGGGGTCAGAAACCACAGTACCAAAATACTCGTCGCTAACATCCACTTTAGTGGTTTCGGGATATTGGATTTCAATATTTTTAAAATCCGTTTTGTTTTTACATGAAACCATTGCCATTACAATTAAAGCAAAAATTAATACTTTTTTCATATTCTTTTTTTTTTGTAAAAATACATAATTAAAAATCGCTGCTATGAGGCTTAACACAACTTTAACATAATAACAACACTACTTAACAAAACACGCATCAAACATAAGGAATAGGCAATGCCGTTGCAATGCTTTACAAAATTAAAGTTACAGGGGCAAAATAATTCTCGATATGTATTACATTTGCATAAAAAACAACCAATTATGAAACGAGTTCTCAGCATTATTCTCACTGCGATGATATCATCCACATTGCTTGCACAGAACAACGACGACAAACCCGGTAACGCGAAACAAGGGTGGAATTTCGGGTTGATTCCTGTGGTTTCGTACAATTCTGATCTGGGCTTTCAGTACGGTGGACTTACCAATATTTATTATTACGGAGATGGCAAGGTGTTTCCCAAATACTATCACTCCATTTATGCTGAAGTAAGCCGTTACACCAAAGGAAGTGGAATTTTCCGACTGTTTTACGACACCGAATTTCTGATACCCGGCATTCGCCTTACTGCCGACCTGTCGTATCTGCCCGATCAGGCACTCGACTTTTATGGGTTTAACGGCTACGACGCTGTATATAACAAGGACTGGACAGACGATTCACAACCGGCAGACATTTATCGTACGCGAATGTACTATAAGCACCAACGTAATATTCTTAGGTTTAAAGCCGACTTTCAGGGAAAAACAGGAGTTCCCCACCTGAATTGGGCTGCCGGATACGAGTTTTTAAAAGTTGACATTGGCTCTGTTCCTGTAGAAAGGCTGAATCGCGGAAGAACTGAAGATACGCTACCACACGTTAACGGATTGTACGACGACTATATCGACATGGGTATTATTGGCGCCAAAGAAGCTGACGGAGGTATTCATCACCATATAAAAGCCGGTCTGGTTTTCGACACACGCGATAACGAACCCTGCCCAATGGAAGGAGTATGGACTGAGATTGTATTGCTCAACAGTATCGGCAGCGATTTTAAGTTCGGGAAACTGGCATTTACACACCGACAGTATTTTACGGTTGTTCCCGACAATATTTCACTAGCCTATCGCATTGGTTATCAAGGTATTGTTTATGGCGACGCACCTTTCTATATGCTGCCCTACATGGTATATTCGTATATGCCCTCATCAACATTAGATGGATTGGGTGGAAGCAAATCGGTACGTGGAATGATACGAAACAGGCTGGTGGCCGACGGTGTGGTGTACGCAAACTTTGAATTGCGCTACAAATTCGTTAGGTTCCGCTTTATTAACCAAAATTGGTATCTGGCAATCAATCCGTTTTTCGATTGCGGAAGAACACTTCAAAAAACCGACTTACCGGTATTTACGGCACTCGAAACCTACAACAACGACCAATATATTAAACCCGGAGAAGAAACCTTTCATTTTACCTATGGTGCCGGCTTACACATCTCGATGAACGAAAACTTTGTGATTGCTGCCGAAGCCGGTATTCCAATGAATAAAAAAGACGGAGGACTGGGAATATATATTGGCATGAACTGGCTGTTTTAATTTTGCTGATCGCATTCAGCCGGAATACAGAAGTAAGAATATAGAAGTAAGAATACAGAATACAGAAGGGTTGGCTTTCAATCAAACAATATTCTCATCCAACTTGAATTTTACTATTTTCTCGGAGCAGCAGTTTTCTATCGCCCAACGAAAAGCATCTTCTGTATTCTGTCTCCTGTATTCTGAATTCCCAAATTTAATAATAAGTCATTGGTAGTGGCGAAGTGGTAATCGAATCTGTCACCCTGAGGGCTAATTATTGGGGCAATAAAAGCAATATGAAATGACGAGGTGTCTGGAATCGGAATATAGAAGTAAGAATACAGAATACAGAAGGGTTAGCTTTCAATCAAACAATATTCTCCTCCGGGTTGAATTTTACTATTTTCTCGGAGCAGCAGTTTTCTATCGCCCAACGAAAAGCATCTTCTGCATTCTGTCTCCTGTATTCTGAATTCCCAAATTTAATAATACATCCTTGGTAGTAGCGAAGCGGTAATCGAATTTGTCACCCTGAGGGCTAATTATTGGGGCAATAAAAGCAATATGAAATGACGAGGTGTCTGGAATCGGAATA
>Ga0334883_1000994_pt1 | contig 45357 bp, 28 predicted proteins | sample GraSluR1_MG_6_FD_207230 | JGI IMG/M metagenome (GOLD analysis project Ga0334883, IMG submission 207230) | Sludge microbial communities from methane-producing bioreactor in Wageningen University, Netherlands - Granular Sludge_09_05-R1 | ecosystem: Engineered > Bioreactor > Anaerobic >...
TCGAAGGCGCGCCGGACTTGGGTGGAGCCGAGGGACCCGAACCGCCGACCGCCGCATCTGGAGCCGATCCATGCCCAAGCCGATCGCAGTCGCTCTGTGCATCACGGTGCTCGTTACGACCACGGGGCGCGCGGAGTTCAAGGTGGGAACCGCAATGCGCGTCATCACGCCCGACCCGCTCCTGCCGATCTCGGGCGGGATGGGCCCCACCTCGCCCGCGCGCGAGAAGCGGGGCGACCTGACCGCCCGGGCCGTGGTCTTCGAGCACGACCGGGTGCGCGTGGCCGTGGTCGGCGTCGACGTGCTGGGGTTTCCCTCGGTGCTTTGCGATCGAGCCCGGGCCCTGGTGCCTCGCATTCCGGCCGAGAACGTGCTCATCGCGTCGACCCACACGCACAGCGCGCCCGACTGCTACGCCTTTCCCGACGGGCGCGGCGGCCACACCGGCGACCTCGACTACATGAACCACGTGTGCCGCGAGATCGCCGAGGCGGTGAACGAGGCGCTCGACGGCCTGCGCCCGGCGCACATTCGCGTGGCGACGGGCGAGGTCGAAGGCAAGGTGGCCTACAACTACTACGCGCCCGACCTCTACGACCGCCGCGCGAGCGTGATCCAGGCCGTGACGCCAACGGGCGAGACGATCGCCACGCTGGTCAACTACGCGGTCCATCCCGAGGTGTTGGGCCCCGGCGCCGGCATCCTCAGCCCCGATCTGGCCGGTCCCTTGTACGAGCGAATCGAGGCGACCGTCGGAGGCCGAGCCGTGTTCATCAACGGCGCCCTGGGCGGCATGGTGACGGCCGACAACCGCGACCTCGATCGCCCCAGCGACGGCCTCCGCGCCCGCTGGCACGACGAGCGAACCTGGGACGAATGCCTTCGCATCGGGCACACCCTGGCCGACGAGGCCCTGCGGATCATCGCCGACGCTCCCGTGCAGCACGACCCGGCCCTGCTCTGCGAGGCCGTCGACGTGACGTTTCCGGTCGAGTCCGACCTGATCTGGGCGGTCGTCGTCCATTCGCCGCTCAAGTACCCGCACAACGACGACCGTAGCGTGACCACGCGCGTCAACCTGGTCAACGTCGGGAACGCCCAGATCCTCACGATCCCGGGCGAGGCCTTGCCGAACATCGGCTTCTACCTGAAGCGCAAGATGCGAGGCGAGCACAACCTGCTGTTCGGGCTGACGAACGACGCCTTCGGATACATCCTGACCGAGGTCGATTTCGACAGCTTCCCGCGCTACGAGTACATCTCGCGGACCTCGCTGGGCGAAAGGACGGGATCGATCTTCATCCGAGAGGCTCTCCAGTTGGTGGAGCGGTGCCCGCCGGCGAAGCCGTAGCCCATGCGATCGGCGTCCGCTTACCGCCGGCCTTGTTTACGGCTGCCACCGCACCAAGGCAACCTCGTACACGTCGACGCGCGGCACGCGAAAGCCGACCACGTCGCCGTGCTGCTCGAAGGGCACGTCGAGCGCATCGGGGCGGCCGGGAGCGGCCAGGCAGACGCCGACGGCCTCGCGCCCCTGCGGGAGGCGAACGCGCACGTCGACGTTTTGGACCGCGCCCTCCGAGCGGTAGTTGACAAGGTGAACCAGCCGGCGGGCAGGCTGCTCGATCAGCTCGGCGCAAAGCCCGATTTCGTCGACGCCGGCGACCTCGAGCGAGAACGTCCGGCCGCACGCGCGCCGGATCGCCTCCAGGAAGTCTGCGGAAGCGTCGGCGTCGACGACTCGATCGGCGGGCAACTCGCCGAGGCCCGGCTCGCGGCGCGGACGCATCCACTCGTCGTGCGTGGCGGCCGGACCGAACGCGCACAGGCGCCCGCCCTCGGCCACGTAGCGGCGGATCTGCGCGATCTGGCGATCGGAGAGGGCCGCGCAGCCGGGCAGTGCCAGCACGGCATAGCGCCCCAGGTCATCCAGGTTCCGCTCGCCGACGATCTGGAACGGCACGCGGTTCTCGATCAGCGCCTGCTCGACGCGGTCGGCGAGCAGGGCCGTCGCGGCATCGCCGAAGACCTGCGAGGGGAAGCTCCGCAACACGGCCACGTCGGCCACGACCCGGCCCTCGCGAAACAGGTCGCGCCGCTCTTTGTAGAAGCGGATCATCGGCATCGACTCGGGCAGCACGCCCTCGGGCGTGTAGGGGCGCCGGCGCACGATGCCGTATTCGAAGAAGCACACGCAGCCCAGGCAATCGAGGTTGAACGCCATCGACTCGGCCAGCTCCAGCGGCGTGCCGCTCTTCGTGAAGACCATGTTGTCCAGCAGACGCCCCACTTTGTACGAACGGATTCGCGTGCGCAGCTCGCCGTTCTTGATGCCGCAAGGATCGGGCCCGCGGGCTTCGTCCCAAAATGCCTCGCCGAACCGGATCAGCCGGAAATGATCCCTGGGCGCACGGATGCGCTCAAGGACGCCGTGCGGGTTGCACTCCATGAGCACGTCGCCGCGCAGCGAGCGCGCGAACTCGCAGCGCCGGCGATACGACTCGGCCAGGAACTCGCACGTGAAGTCGATCCACGCGCGGCCGAGCAGGTGGTCGGGCGGACCCGCGGGCGCCGGCGCCACCGCCTCGAGGTCGGCCGCGCCCATCGCCGCAAGCTCCTCCCGCGAGAACGTCCTGCCCAGGTACTCGCGGAACAGGCGCGCCGAGCAAGCCTCGGTGCCCGGCGGGCGCAGGTAGTTGTCCAGGTGGATCAAATCGGCCTTGATCTCGGTGATGGCGAACCGAAGCACGTCGCGGTAGTACTCGTGCGCGTCGGGGTGCAGCCGGTTGTAGAGGTACCGGAACGGCTGGCCGCGGCTGTAGAGCAACGGCTGCCCGTCCGGACCGCGAATGAGCCAGTCGGTGGCCTCGGGCTTCTCCCGGAAGAAGAGTTCCCAGAGCAGCGTCTCGCTGTCGGCGTACACGCCCACGTGCAGCCCGGCCTTGCGGCAGCGCCGGGCCCACTCGACCACGTCCTCCATGTTCTCGCGCTCGGCGACCATGCCGGCGCCCTTGTACGCGGGGATCATCACGAAGTTGACGCCCAGGCGCTTGAGGCGATCGATCATCTCGTCGCTTCGCTCGCGGCGCCACGCCTCGGCCTGCTGGGGCGTGGGCCGGTAGTCGCGCCCGTCGTTCGGGGCTTCCCACTCGGGCGGCGTGTCGCCGCGACGGCCCCGGCGCACGCGAAAGAGCATCTGCTCCCAACTGCCGGCCATCACCAGCCCCTCGCGCCGGAGCCATTCGGGACGCTGGTCGCGCGGGAGGTTCGCCACCGCCGGATACTCGGCGGCAGGCGCGGCCGTGCAAGCCAACAAGGCCAGAAGGCAGAACGCGCGTCGTGTCGACATGAGGTTGCTCCGTCCGGGAACCAGGTGACGCCCGATGTCGGTTACGGTACACGTTAACGTAACTGCCGCCGTCGGCATGCTCAAGCGCCCCGGGCGCCCGATTGGCCCAAGGTGTTTGACAGGGGGCGCGGGGACGGGCTATCCTCGGGCGTGTTGGGACCGGCCGCTGATCTTCAGCGCTGACGAAAGGCTCGACCCATGAATGACTCCCCTCGGACGTTCGGCGCGAAAGGGCGCTTTCTCGCGATCGGGCTCGCGGCGGCGATCGGGCTCGCGACCAGCAGCCCGGCCGCCGAGCCGCAGCTTCGCGGCATCTGGATGCACGCGAATTTCATCCGCACTCCGGCCGAGGCCGACGCCTGCGTCGAGAGGCTCGAACGGGCGAACTTCAACGCCGCGTTTCTGCTGGTGTGGTACTGGGGCGGGCAGGCGGCGTTTCGTACCCCGCATTGCCCGATGCTCGAAGGAGTCGAGCCCGGCTACGACCCGCTGGGCTACCTGGTCAAGGAGTGCCGCCGGCGCGGGATCGAGGTCCACGCCTGGTTCGTCAACGGCGCCTACGGGCACCCCGAGCCGCTCCACCTGCTCGACCGGCATCCCGACTGGCTGGTCGACGGCAGCGGGCAGTCCGACCGGCTGTGGTACGACCTGGGCAAGCCCGAGGTGCGCGCGTTCCAGAGCGATCTGATGATCGAGGCGCTCACGCGTTACGATCTCGACGGCGTGCACTTCGATTACATCCGCTACGACGGATCGGCGGTGTGCTACTGCGCGCACTGCCAAACGGAGTTCGCCTCGCGCTACGGATGCGAACCCTTCGAACGGGTCGAGCGCCCGTCGTTTCCCGTCGCGGCCGCGATTGCCGGCAATCCCGTGGCCGGGCCCACGACGGCCGAGGTGTTGGCGCAATTCTCCGACGGCACGCCCGCCGTGGCGACGAACGCGTTGGGCAAGGGCAAGGTGCTGCTGCTCAACTGGCACGCGGTGCGTCCGCCGCTTGCGCCCGTCGTCGAGACTCTGAAGCGGGTGCTCGGCCGGTGGAACGCCCCGCGCGACAAGGTCTTCGTCATGGACACCGAGCCCAACCGCCGGCGCTACGGCGACAAGGGCACGACCGAGGCCGCCCGAGCGTTGCGCGATCTCGGCTATCGTGCCGCCGTCACTCCCGAAAACCGGCTGGCGGAGCTTCCCGCCGGCTCGCTGGTCGTGCTGGGCGACGTCTACCTGATTCCCGACGATTTCGCCCAAGCGCTGGAGCAGTACGTGCGGGAGGGGGGCTTGTTGCTGGTCATGGACGGCCCGATTCTGTCCATCCGCAACGCCTCGATCCAGCGCGTGCTGGGGATGAGCCGGCCGGCGAAGTACCTCAACCGGCTCGAGGTGATCGCGCCGGCCCGGCCCAGCGAGTTTCTCGTGTGCGAAGACGTCGAGATCGATCTCGCGCAGCTTCAGCGGAAGCGCGACAAATGGGCCGAATACCGCAAGGCGGGAGTGACCGAGCTGGTGCGCGACGTGTACCGGCGCGCCAAGCAGGCCAGGCCCGACGCCCTGGTGACGGCGGCCGTGTTCGCGGGGCTGGGCTCGGCCGAGAACGTCTACCAGGACTGGCCCGGGTGGATCCGCGAGGGAATCGTCGACTACGTGATCCCCATGGCCTATACGACGAAGGACGACGTTCTGGCCAAGCAGCTCGAGGAGTGGATTTCGGTCGATCCGCAACTCGAACGCATCGTGCCCGGACTTGGCATCTTCGTGAAGCGCGAGCAGGGCGGTTCTTACGCCCCGCGCGACGTCGAGGCGATCTTCTCCCAGTACGGCATGTGCATGGATCGAGGAGCCCGAGGCACCTGCTTCTACTCGCTCGACGGCACGGCCGCCGACCCGGTGCTGCTGCTCGGCGAGCCGCTCATCCGGGCGTTGCGTGAGGGGCCGTTCGCGGGCAAAGTACCGGCGTACCGCGCCGGACCGTCCCAAACGAGGTGAGAATCATGACCCCAAACCAACGCATTGTCGTCCGTCGCATCGTGTTCGTCGCAATGACCGCGTGGGCGTCCGCCGCGTCGGCGGCCGAAACGACCATCGTGGTCGACAGCGGCCCGTTCCCTTCCGTCGAGGAGGCCGCGAACGCCGAGGAAGGCGTCGACTGGCTCGACGCCGATCGCTCCGACGACACGGCCTGCACCGAGTGCTTTGCCGCCCTGGAACTGCAGCGATCCCTGCGCAGGGCGTCGGGGCGCAACGACGATTTCCCTCTGGCCGACGTCGGCGACGCGCCCTCGTCCGGCGATCTGATCGTGGTGGGGCGGCCCGCCGTCGCGGGCGCCCGGGGCGCGGTCGGTGCGCTGGGCGTGACCGAGGTCGAACTGGCCGCGTTGGGACGGGAAGGTTATCGCATCCGAAGCGCCGTGCTCGACGGGCGCCGCTTGACGCTCGTGGCCGGAGGCGATCGAGTGGGAACGCTCTACGGGGTCTACGGCCTGCTCTACCGCCTCGGGTGGCGCTGGTTCGCGCCGGGCGATCTGCACGAGGAGCCGCCCGAGGACGCTACGATCGGCGACCTCGACGTGACCGAGCGTCCGAGCTTCGCGAGCCGCGGCTTTCTGGCCTGGGAAGACCGCGGCGACGAGGCGTTCCTGCGGTGGATGGCCCGGAACCGCCTCGACTACTGGACCCTGGCCCAACAGCCGCACTCGCTGATGCACAAGCTGGGAATCCGCATGGTGTGTGGCCGGCACGATTCGGAGCACCTGTACCTCGGCCCGCACAGCGACTATCCCTACGACCATCCCCGCTTCGCCGGCGACGAGGGCAAGCCGCGCGATCCCTATCCGGTCAGTGGCGAGTTCCAGGGCGATGCCGACGGCGACGGCCGGCTCACCTACTTCGAGGCGCACCCGGAATGGTATCCGCTCGTGAAGGGCCGGCGCGTGCCGGGCATTCGCGACGAGCGCTTCGGCACGAACTTCTGCACGTCGAACCCGCACGCCGCGGCCGAGCTCGTCAAGAACTACGTGCAGGCCCTGGTCGACGGCCCGCTCGCGAACGCCGACGCGGTGCGCTTCTGGACGCTGGACGGGGGCAAGTGGTGCGAGTGCGAAGCCTGCCGGGCCCAGGGCACGCCCACCGACCGCTACCTGCTGCTGGTGCACCGCTTCTGCCGCGCGATCGACGAGGCGCGGGCCGAGGGACGCCTCCACCGGCCGCTCGATGTGACCTTCTTGACCTACGCCGACGTGGTCGATCCGCCCACGCGGCCCCTGCCCGAGGGATTTCCGCCCGACTACTGCATGGCGACCTTCTACCCGATCCGGCGATGCTATGTCCATCGCCTGGACGATCCCGCCTGCGCGGTCAACGACAAGTACCGCGGGCAACTGGCGGGATGGACGCGGGACCCCGATCGCCACTACCGCGGGCGCTTGGCGATCGGCGAATACTACAACGTCTCGGTGTTCAAGTGCCTGCCGATCTGCTTCATGCACACCATGGCCAACGACATTCCCTATTACCATCGGGCCGGCGCCCGGGCCTTCGACTACATGCACGTGACCACCTCGAACTGGGGCAGCAAGGCCCTGACCAACTATCAGATGGCCCGGCAGCTTTGGGACGTCGAGACCGACTGCGAAGCGCTGTGGCGCGACTACTTCGCGCGCCGGTACGGCCCGGCGGCCGGGGTCATGCGCCGATTCTACGAGTCGCTCGAACCGATGCTCTCGAACGCCAACGAGTTGAAGTACGGCCTGGCACGACGACTCAACCGCGGCGCCGAGGATTTGTTCCCCGACGCCCATCTGCGCTACGACCGCCGGCCGGGGGTCGAGTGCAGCGGTCCCACGCTGCTGGAGATGATCGAGCACGGGCGGCGCTGCCGGCAATTGCTGGCCGAGGCCCGGTCGAAGTCGCTGCCGCCGCGGGTCGAGGCGCGCATCGCCGAAGACGCGCGGTGCTTCGAATACGCCGAGCGGACCCTGGACTACTATCATGCCTGCGTGCGGGCGTTCCACGAGGCGCGGGCCGGCCGTCGCGAGACGGCCCGGCGGCACGACGCCGAGGCCCGGCGCCTGGCCGAATTGCTCCGCGAAGACCGCCTCTCCGCGCAGCACTCGTCGTCGCACGCCAACGCCGAGAACGCCCTGATCGCCTCGGGCGCCGCCGGCGCGTTGGAACGGCTGGCGGCACTGCTCGACGGGCAGTGAGAGCGGACCGAGCATCCGGTTCAATCGCTCGACGTCCGCCCCGGGGTTTGTTGCGTGGGGGGGCTGCTTGGAGCGGCGTGCCGCTCACGGGCCGCCGGGCACGATCGGCCCTCGCCAGACGCTGCCGCCGAAGGTGGTGACGTACATGCGCGCGTCGTCGGCCGGATCGAACACGACGCGCTGGACGTTCGCGAAGGGCAGGTCGTCAAACGCCTCCCACGTTCGGCCGCGGTCGCGGGAGAGCCAGAGCCCGGCGCCCGGTGCGCCTTCGGTCAGCGTCATGTAGATCCAGCCTTCGCGTTTCGGGTGGAAATAGCCGCCGAAGGTTTGCCGCCCCTCGCGGCCGATCCGCTCCCACGACCGGCCGCCGTTTTCGGTGCGGTACAGGCCGCCCGACCGGTCGTCGCGGCTCGAATCGCAGGTGCCCACGAGAACGACGTTGCCGTCGTCGGGGTGAACCGAAAAGTCCTTGGGATACAGCAACGGGCGCGAGGCGTTGATCTTCTCCCACGTCTCCGCCCCGTCGCGGGAGCGGTAGAGGCCGACCCCCTGGCTCATGAGCGGCTTGCCGGCGGCCGGGCGCTTTGCGCAGACCATGGCGAAGAGCGTGCCGTCGCCGTGGAGAAACACGCGCGAGACCCGCATGTTGTCGGGATGGCCCAGGCCGGCCTTCTTTTGCGACCACGTCTTGCCGTCGTCGGTCGACTTGTAGACGCCCTCCATGAACACCCCGGCATACAGGGTTCGAGAATCCTTCGGGGTGTTGGGGTCGAGCACGATCGAGGTGACGGGGCGGGGAGGCAGGCCCTCGGCCTCGGGTTTCCACGACGCGCCGAAGTCGCGCGAAATACACACGCCGCCGGGCCGGTTGTGGCCGTGGCGCTCGGAGATGATGTTGTCGTTGGGGATGTCGTGCACATCGGAGAACGCGCCCCACATCTTGCCCGGCACGCCGGGGTCAAAGGCGATCTCGTAGCAGGTGTTGCGCCAAGGGGCCCACGATCGCTTGTCCCACCAGATCCACGTGTTCCCGGCGTCGAGCGATCGGGCCATACCGATGTCGGTGTAGGCGATGTAGTGCCGGTTCGCCTCGAACGGATCGACGTAATAGTGCCAGGTCGTGGTGACGACCAGTCCGTTGCACACCCAGGCCGAGCCGGGGCCGGGCTTTTCGCCCGGGGCCGGATAGGTGTGGCCGTTGAACCAGGTGGCGCCGCCGTCGTGCGTCACGTACACGTCGCTTCGCACCAGCATCACCCGGTCGGGATCGGTGTTGCAGATGGCCACGCCGAACGGCGTGCCGCCGCCCTTGTAGCATTGCCCGGTCGACGCGGTGACGTAGTTGGAGGCCACGTTGTACCGCTCGAATCGCGGGTCTTCGAAGTAGGTGTCGCGCCAGGTGCGTCCCCCGTCGTCGCTGCGGTACACCGTGTCGTGATGGGGCGGATGGAACCCGGTGCTCGTGTTCCAGGCGTACACGGTCAGCGGCCTGGCGTCGGTCGTGCGCACCTGCCTGTATTGGGCGATCGAGCCGTAGGCCCACCGGTCGGCCCTTTGGGTTTCGGTGTTGATGCCCCGGCCCATGGCCGGCTCCCAGGTTTCGCCGCGGTCGCGCGACCGGTAGATGCCGCCGCGGAACGTGCCGTTCTCCTCCCGGCTGGCCACGGTCGCATAGAGCATGCTCAGGTCGTCGCCGGTGCTGGAGCCTCCCGCGAACCCCTGGATCTCCTTCCACGGCAGGCCCGTGGTCTTTTCGACCCAGGTGCTTCCGCCGTCGTCCGATCGCCAGATCCCGCGATCGGTGGCGGCGAACAGGATCCGGCCGCGGCTCGTGGCGTCGAAGTGGAACCCGATCACGTCGCCGCCGGGCCCGTCGCACGGGGTCCATGTGCGGCCGGCGTCGCGCGACAGGGCACAGCGGCCGCTGCGCGTGCCGGCGAGCATGACGTCGGGGTTGGCGGGGTTGATGGCGATCTCGCCGAAAAGCCCCTCCCGGAGGTCGCCGATGGGGGCAAAGGTCTTGCCGCGGTCGCGGCTGATCCGCAGCCTTCCGCCCGACGAGGCGTAGATCACGTCGGCCTCGGCAGGATGGAACGCGGGCCGGCATCGCGTGTCGGATCGGAGTTGGGCTTGGTGGATCATGCGCCAGTTGCGTCCGCCGTCTTCCGAGACGTAGGCGGCGCTCATATCGCAATTCAGCATCATCAGGTCGGGATCGGCGGGCGAGATGGCCGGCGCGAACATGCCGCCCCCGCCCGACAGCCCGGCGGGCTCCCAGGCGATCGGCGGCGATCGCTCGGCGCGATCGGCCTCGGCGGCCTGCAGCAGGGCCGGCCGCCCGCAGCACGAGCCGACCAGCATGGCGATCCCGAGCCACTTGGCCGATGGCGGCAACATTTCCATCTCTCGCTCCCGTCCGTCATGAATTCGCCCGTGCCTTACGGCACGAGAAACTGGTAGTAACGCGCCATCCAGTAGGGCAGCAGGAAGAACGTGCCGTCGTCTTCGCGCAGGCCGTCGTGGCCGCCGTCGAGCTGGTAGGGGTCGCCGTTCCAGCGGATCAGGCGCCGCTCGCTGGGCGGCAGAACGACCGAGGCGACCGCCTGGTCGAACCGGCCGAGGAATTTCGCCCGGGGCACGTCGTTGCGCGTGCTGTTCCTCACGGTCCAACAGACCAGGTCGAGGGGGACGTCGCGAAGCGAGGCAACCGACTCGGCCAGGTCGAACGGGCCGTCGGCGGCCGAGCCGTAGATGAAGTTGAACAGGGCGCTTCGCTCGGGCCGCTCGGCCAGCCAGCTCCGCTCGAGGCTCATCCGGTAGATCTCCCGAAGCCGGGGATCCTTCTCGTACTGAAGGAGCGGATAGTAGGCCAGAAACGCCAGCTCGTCGTCGCTGTGATTGACCTCGGTCGGCGGGAACACGATCTTCTGCAGGATCGTGTTGATCGCGTAGCCGTGGTCGTCGATCAGCGCCATGTACTCGCGATGGTACTTCTCGTCGCCCGTCACGTGGTGCGCGACCTTGAGATGGCTGAGGATCTCCAGGGAGTTCAGTCCCCGCTCGAGGATCCACTTGGGATGATGATTGAGCTGATCGGGGGCCCACATGCCCCAGGTGGTCGGCTTATCGTTCGGCCCGAGCCAGAGGTAGCCGTCGCCGAGGATGCGATCCATGACGCGCGAGGCGACCTCCGCGATCCGCCGGCGGTAGGCTTCGTCGGCCACGAGGTCGTAGTAGACCGACCAGGCGAACACGTGTCCGTCGAGTTCGTCGCTGCTCGTGTCGCCCTTCCAGTCCCACCGCCCGTCGCGGCTGCGGTGCCACTCGCCGCCGTGCTGGGGGCCCTCGCCGGCCGGCATGTACGAGCGGGCGATGAAGCCGGGTAGATCGGTGATCGACTCGAGCAGCAGCAGGGCGTCGAGCGACTCGGTGGCGTTTCGCCTGGCCTCGTCGTCGCCAGTGGCCGCGTAGCGGAAGCTTTCGGCCGCCACGTACAGGGCGGTCCACAGCCCGTCGTTGTCGTCGGAAGGAAGCCGGAACGGCTCGACCTGCCCCGGGCTTTCGAGCCGGCTCGCCCGAACCAGACCCCGCCACACGTGCCGCTTGCGCAGCGCGGCGTGAAATCGCTCCGCCTTCCCTTCGAGGGTCATTTTTTCGGTCGCGATTCTTGCCGCGCCGCCCGCCGTGGCGACCCACACCGCGCCCTCGCCGTCGAAGGCGACGTCGTTGACCCGGTCGTCGGGCAGCCACCGCCGGCTGTGGTAGGCATGCCACCGTTTACCGGTCCAACGGGCCAGCCCTTGGACCGTGCCGATCCAAAGCCGGCCCTGGTGGTCGCGGCCGGCGACCGTGACCGGCTCCCAGGGCGGGCGCCGCGGCAGATCGTCGACCGTCGGCAACGGCGGCTCGGGCGACGGTTCGGTGCGGACCCATCGCTCTCGATCGAGCGCGGCGAACCCCTCGGGCGTCTTTGCGACGACACGGCCCGACCCGTCGACCCAGATGCGCTCGACCGCGTCGGCCGGCAGGCCATCGGCGGCGGTCCATTGCCGGACGACGACTTGCGCATAGGGCGCGTCGCGGACCTGGCGGAGCGGAGCTTCGTCGCCCGTCGCCATCGAGGCGGCGATCATCGCCACGATCGCGGCAGCAAGGGCGCGGGAAAGTCCGGTCGTCATGCGGAACTCCTTGATCTGGGTCGAGTTCGGTTTTTTGACGCCGCGGCGCCGTCGAGCGCTTGGCGGCGATACGGCCGGCTCTATTGTCGTGGACCGGGCCGGGTTGTCAATTCGCCGGCGCGGGCCAATGGACTCGGGAGTCTCGAGTCGGGTCTCGATCTGCCATGTATCGGCGCAACTCCTTTTCGAGCGGAGGCTTATGCTGCCCGGGGCGGCGGCAATTCGCCTTGTGGCATTGCGCCCCGCCCGGTACAATACGCCCCCCGATTGACTCGGAATGGGATTGGCCGATTGCGCCGGGAAGGAACCCTCATGTCGACGGAAGGGATGCCGCCAAGCGAGCCGTCATTCGTGGCCGGGCCGTTGCGATGGATGACGCGGGGGGTCGTGCGCTATCCCCTCGCGGTGCTCGTATTGGGCGTCGCCCTGACCGTGCTGGCCGTGGCAATCGCTTTCCACGGCATGGGATTTCGCACGAGCCGGCTCGACCTGCTCAATCCCGACAGCAGCTACAACCAGCTCTGGATCGAGTACATCGACGAGTTCGGCGACGCCGACGACGTGGTCGTGGTCGTCGAAGGCGGGAGCCGCGACCAGGTCGTGCCCGTGCTGCAGGAGATCTCCGACGCGCTGGCGCGCGAAGAGGATCTGTTTCGGGCGGTCCTCCACGAGGTGGATCTGTCGCGGATCCGCAGCAAAGGGCTGCACTATCTGGGCGAGTCGGAGCTTCTGGCGATCGAGCGGTTCCTCGATCGGGTCGAGCCCATCGTCCACGGCGACTGGGCCAGGCTCAAGTTGGGGAACGTCGTCGCCGGCATGTTCGCGAAGCTCGAGGCGAGTGCCGCCCGGGGGATGCTTCCCGACAACGAAGCGGTCCAGGCCGAGGCGGCGCGGTTTTCGCAAAGTCTCCTCGAAGCGCTCCAACCCGAGGGGCGCTACCAGTCGCCCTGGCCCGAGATGCCCTGCTCGATCGCCACGCTGAGCGAGTTGAGCTCGGAATACCTGCTGACCAGCCAGGGTCGAATGGGGCTCGTGCTGCTGCAACTGGTCGACGCCGACGGCAAAGGGCTGGCTCGGGGCAGTGAGGCCATCGACGCCCTGCGGCGCCTGATCGCCCGGTTCCAGGTGCGCCATCCCCAGGTGAAGATCGGGCTGACCGGGCTGCCGGTTATGGAGAACGACGAGATGCGCTCGAGCCAGGCGGCCATGACCAAGGCCAGCCTGCTCTCGTTGTTCGGCGTGGCCTGCCTGTTCATAGCCGGCTTCGGCGGATTGCGCCATCCCATGATGACCGTGACCGCCCTGTTGCTCGCCTTGGGTTGGTCGCTGGGATACATCACCCTGGCCGTCGGGCACCTGAACATCCTGAGCATCTCGTTCGGCGTGATCCTGATCGGGCTGGGGATCGACTTCGGCGTCCACTACGTGGCGCGCTATCTGCAGATCCGGGGCACGATCCACCGCAGCGACGAGGCCCTGGTCGAAACCGCCGGGGGCGTGGGACCGGGGATCATTACCGGGGCCGTCACCACCGCCATCGCCTTCTTGATGGCCGGGTTGACCGATTTCACGGGACTGGCCGAGTTGGGAGTCATCGCCGGGGGAGGAATCCTGCTCTGCTGCCTCGGCGCACTGACGCTTCTGCCCGCGATGATCCAGCTCTACGACGGGCCGCGCCCCCACGTGACCTTTCCCGCCCCGCTCGATTTGCACGGGTGGCTGGGGCCGTTGTTCGCTCGCCCCGTGCTGCTGCTGTTGGTCACCCTGCTGGGCACCGCCGTCATGGCAACGGGAATCGGCCGGCTCGAATACGACCACAATCTGCTCAATCTGCAACCTGCCGGGCTCGAAAGCGTCGAACTCGAACAACGCCTGTTGGACCAGAGCGATCAGAGCGTCTGGTTCGCCCTCTCGATCGCCGAGAGCCGCGAGGAGCTCCTCGCCCGCAAAGAGAGGTTCCTGCAGCTTCCCTCGGTTTCGCGAGTCGACGAGATCGCGTCGCTGTTTCCGGCCGACGACGGGCGCAAAGACTCGATCATCACGCGGATCCACCGGCGCCTCGCCGATCTGCCCGAGCGGCCGCCGCTGATCCCCAGCGACCGCCCCGACGAGTTGGGGCGGGTGCTCGGGCAGATGGAACGGCTGCTCGAGGGCGACCCGCGCACGTCGCGCATGCGCCGGCAGTGGGAGCAAGTTCGCATCGCGTTGCGGAACCTGCCCCTTTCCGAGTGCTACGCCCGCCTGGCCGCCTACCAGCACCGCATGGCGGGCGACCTGCTCAGCCGTCTCTACGCGTTGCGGGCGATGGCCAATCCCGAGCCGCCCCGACTGAGCGATCTTCCCCAGGGCCTCGTGAGCCGATTCGTGGGCAAGGACGGCAAGAAGTCACTCTTGCAGATTTACAGCAAGGGCGACATCTGGGACATGGCGGCCATGGAGAAGTTCGTCGCCGAGGTGCGAAGCGTCGATCCGCGGGCCACCGGAAACCCCTTGCAGACCTACGAAGCCTCGCGCCAGATGAAGCGAAGCTACGAGCAGGCGGCCTGGCTGGCCCTGGCGGCCATTCTCGTGGTCCTCTATTTCGACTTCCGCAGCCTGCGCTATACCCTGCTGGCGATGGTGCCCATGGGACTGGGCACCGTGCAGTTGCTCGGCATCCTCGGGCTGCTGGGCGTGCCGCTGAATCCCGCCAACATGATCGTCCTGCCGCTCATCCTGGGCATCGGCATCGACGACGGCGTCCACGTCATCCACGATTTCCGCCGCAAGGGCGGAAGGTACCGCATCAGCCCCTCGACGGCCAGTTCGGTGGTCATTACCTCGTTGACCACCATGGTCGGATTCGGCAGTCTGATGATCGCCAGCCATCGCGGGCTGCAAAGCCTCGGGCGGGTGCTGACGATCGGCGTGAGCTGTTGCCTGTTCACGTCGCTGGTGATGCTGCCCGCCCTGCTGGCGTGGATGACGCGCCATCGCGTCCAGACAACCGGCGACGAAGGCGGCCCGCCGACAACGGTCGTCCTGCCTCGATCTCGCCGGCGCGAGGGCGACGGATACCCCGGCACGAGCCCCCGGGCCGTGCCGGCCGATGCCGCGCGAAAGCTCGCCTGAACGGCGCCCCCGTGGAACCGCGCGCCGACCCGCAAGCCGGCGAGGCCGCGCGGACCCGCTTCGCGACGACGGTTCGACGCCCCGTTGGTCTGGCCCTCAGGGAACCTGGATCAGCGACTGCGTCTTGACGATCGCGTAATCGTCGGGAAACGTGTGGAATGCCTGGATCAGCAGGCTGCGGCGGCGGGTTTCCACGTGAATGTAGCTCAGCGCGCCCAGTGCGATCCGGCCGCTCGAGTCGAACTTGTGGAACAAGCCCTCCCGATCGCCGTCGTAGGCCAGCTCGTCTTGATACGTCCAGAAAACCTCGGGCTCGACCGACTCGAGCTGGAAGCTGACGTCGTAGGTAATCACCCCGCGATACACCGTTCGCTCGTTGCGGCTTCCTTTCAGGCGGTGCGACATCAGCCGGCGCCGCTGCGGCAGAGGAGGATGGGCCGACGTGACCACTTCGGTCAGCGTCAGGCTCGCGTAATGCCAGGTGATCACGTGCCCGGTGCCGGTGATCTCAATCTTCGCCGAATAATCGCCTCGATCGACCGATCGGGAGCGGTAGATCTCAAAGAGTTCCGGGTGCAGGGGACGTGCATACAGTCGAAAAACCAGCTCGGCAACTTTCGGTCGAACCGCGAGTCGGTCGATGGCCACGACGGAGACTCCTTCCGATTTTCGAATGACCCCTGGCGGGGAATGATGAGCAGCGTAGGATTCACGGGCTCATTATAAGCCTCCACGGCAAGAAGCACAAAGGCCGTTTTGCCGCAGGCAAATTCGATGCCGATTTCGGGGCTTGACAAGTCGTGCGGGCCTGTTCCACGGACCCGAGCCGTGCTAGCATAAGGCATGCGGGGCGGCCCGACAATCGGTGCGCGCTTCGACGGATCGCAACGAGCGAATACCCGACCGGCGCCCTCATCTGGACCTTCCCTCCCGGCCATGACCTCCATCTTGCTCGACGTTTACCAACGCCTGTTCGACGCCTTCGGCCCGCAGCACTGGTGGCCCGGCCAGACGCCTTTCGAAGTTCTCATCGGCGCCGTTCTCGTGCAGAATACCTCGTGGAAGAACGTCGAGAAGGCGATCGCCAATCTCCGCGAGGCCGACCTGCTCGATGCCCGCGCCCTGTACGGCGTGCCCGGCGAGGAGCTGGAGGAATTGATCCGCCCGGCCGGATACTACCGCGTCAAGGCCCGGCGCCTTCGCAACCTGTTGCGGTGGCTCGTCGAGCGGTATGACGGGTCCCTGGAGCAGATGTTCCAAACCGACCTGGCGACGCTGCGCGAAGACCTGCTGCGCGTCAACGGCGTAGGCCCCGAAACGGCCGACTCGATCTTGCTGTACGCGGGCGGGCTGCCCACGTTCGTCGTCGACACCTACACGCACCGCGTGCTCGCGCGCCACGGGTGGATCGAGTTCGAGGCCGACTACCACGCGATCCAGGAGTATTTCGAGAGCGGTCTGCAGCGCGACGCCGCGATGTATAATGAGTACCATGCGCTGCTGGTCCGGCTGGGCCATCTTCATTGCCGCAAGACGCCACGCTGCGAGGGCTGCCCGCTGGCCGCGTTGCTGCCCGAGGGCGGACCGCGCGAGCCCGATTTCTGAAGGGCCGGCCCATGAGCGACACGCCGCTGTTCGAAGCGGGCGAAAAGGCGAACCTCGAGCAGACGCAGCCCCTTGCCGCGCGCATGCGCCCCCGCTCGCTCGATGAGTTCGTCGGGCAGGAGCATTTCCTCGGCGAGGGCAAGCTGCTCCGCCGTTTGCTGCGGGCCGATCGCCTGGGATCGGTGATCTTCTACGGGCCGCCCGGTACGGGCAAGACGACCCTGGCCCGGCTCCTGGCCGGCGAGAGCCACAGCGCGTTTCGGCAACTTAGCGCGGTCGCCAGCGGCGTCAAGGAGTTGCGCGAAGTGCTCGTCGAAGCCCGCGACCGGCTGGCCGCGTCGGGCCGCAAGACCCTCCTGTTCATCGACGAGATCCACCGCTTCAACAAGGCCCAGCAAGACGTGCTCTTGCCCGAGGTCGAAGAGGGCGTGGCCATCCTCGTGGGCGCGACCACCGAAAATCCGTTCTTCACGATCAACAGTGCCCTGGTCAGCCGCAGCCGGGTTTTCCAGTTCGAGCCCCTTGCGGCCGACGAGATCAAGACGCTCCTCGGCCGGGCCCTACGCGACCGCGAGCGGGGGCTGGGCCGGTACGACGTGCGCATGCACGACGATGCCCTCGATTTCCTCGCCGAGGTGAGCGACGGCGATGCCCGGCGGGCCCTGTCGGCCCTCGAAGTCGGCGTGCTCTCGACCGGGGGGCCGACGGTCGACTTCACCCTCGAGCTGGCCCGCGAGTCGGTGCAGAAGAAGACCATTGCGTACGACCGCCACGGCGACGTGCACTACGACAGCATCAGCGCGCTGATCAAGAGCATTCGGGGCAGCGATCCCGACGCGGCGATCTATTGGCTGGCCCGGATGCTCGAGGGAGGCGAGGACGTGCGCTTTCTGGCCCGGCGCCTGGTCATCCTGGCGAGCGAAGACGTGGGCAACGCCGATCCCGCGGCGCTGGGGCTGGCCGTGGCGGCCGCCCAGGCCTGCGAACTGGTCGGCCTGCCCGAGTGCCAGTTGACCCTGGCCCAGGCGGTCACTTATCTTGCGTGCGCTCCCAAGTCCAACGCAGCGACCGTGGGCATGGACGAGGCCCGGCGCGACGTGCGCGAAGGCCGGATCGTGCCGGTTCCCGTCCACTTGCGCGATCGCCACTACGCGGGGGCGAAGCGTCTCGGGCACGGCGAGGGCTATCAGTACGCCCACGACAGCCCCGACGGCGTGGCCGCCCAGGAGTACCTCGGCATCGAACGCGAGTATTACCGACCGGTCGATCGCGGCTTCGAGCAGGAACTGCGGCGCCGGCTCGATGCGATCCGCCGCAAGCTCCGCGAAGCGAGAAGGGGCGGGGCGAAGCCGGAGTAATCCTGGCAGAAGCCGCAGTTTTCTCTCGCATCCCGATATGCGATCGCCCCAAAATGGTAAACGTCTCCGGGGGCGATCGGTTTTGCCCGGATTGGGGGGCGAATTCCACGGAACAATACCTGGAACAGAACGAAGTCGACGATGCCGGCGGGCGCGAAACCTTCACGGCCACCCGGACCTACGATACGCTCGACCTCTACGGCGAATTGCAGGCCTCGTGGGAGATCGTCGTAGTTTCGGGCGACTGAGACACGAAGCCGGTTCGCGCCGTCCAGGGCGCGGATGCGGATAGACCGGTCGATTGACGGTTGTGGTGCCGGCGACTTGCCCGTCGCCTCGTTCCCAATCGCGGGCTTGGAAACGCGTTTCCGCAAAGCTCTGCGTCGACTTGCCATCCACGGCGAAGGGAGTGAGGGCGTCTTCGCAGGTCCGCTGGCAGTGCGACAAATGCCGTTACGTCTTCACCGATTACCCCGACTTTCGTACTCCCCGATCAGCGCTACGCCGGCCGGCGCCGGCCTTCACTTCTCGGACATCGTACCGATCCGTCGTCGTAAGTCTAGTACGCCCGGCAGGATTCGAACCTGCAACCCTCGGTTCCGAAGACCGATGCGCTATCCAATTGCGCCACGGGCGCTTGTGGCAGGCGGGTAGGCGAGTCCAGATAAATTATCCTAGCCGCGACACGGGTTCCAGTAAACCAGGGCACACCACAGAGGGGGCGCGGATACACGGCCCCAAATGGTCAACTGTCGTCCTATTCATTGAAAATCAAGGACTTACGACAACCGACCTTGCGTTATCGGCTACGCCCGAAAGTCGTCTCCGGGTCGGCGACTCGACCCGCCGGGCGAGCAGTGGACTCAGAAGGGCAAATCCTCCCGACTGGCCGTCTCCATCAGGGCCTCAAAAGCCCCCGTGCCCTCTTGTGAGGTACCGGGCAGGTCCAGCAGACGGGACGGACGGCTTGGTGCTTCCGCATGCTGAACGAAGCGATGTGACGTCGGCGGTGCCATTGGCTTTTCTGGACCGTCCACACCCGCTGTCGAACGTGGAGCGAGCAAACCGAGCGCTGTACTCCGAGAAGGCTCAAATCTTCTTCTCGATGTATTCTTTCAAGGCGACCGCGCTGTTCCGCTCCTCGTCGCTGGCAGCGTAGACGAACGTGACGTCGCCCTCGGTTGTGCGGTGTTTGAGCAACGTCAGCAGATCGCCTTTTTCTTCCAGTTCCGACCAGTAGCGTTTGCGGAACTCGTTCCATTTTTCCGGGTCGTGGCCGAACCACTTGCGCAGTTCCGTGCTGGGAGCGAGGTCCTTCAGCCAGAGGTCCATCGCTGCCTTTTCCTTGCTAAGGCCCCGCGGCCACAACCGCTCCACGAGCATGCGCAGCCCATCCCGGTTCGATGGCGTATCATAGGCACGCTTGAGGCGGATCATGCTCGGCTCCGTTCCAGATCGTCGCGCCGCGAGAGGCTCTCTTCGCCGTTCGCGTTTCTTGCCAAAGCGCATTGGCTGGTTCCGATGCTTGTACAGAGCCCATCGGAACGGTAGCCTGCTTGCAGCAGGAATTCAATTATCCTTCATCCTTCATCATTCTGAACAGCGGCAGGTAGCGGTAGTAGACTTCGAGCATCAGCAGGTTGAGGGAGGTCACGTAGATGCGGCCACCCACGTGGGCCCAGCGATCGGGGACGGGATCGTTGGGGTGCCAGCTGCCGGCTAGGGGGCCTTGCTGCACCTGGGTCTGGGTGAGCAAGGGGCGAAGGCTGCCGTTCCACGCCTCCCAGTGTTCGCCCTGCATCTGGAACATCACCTGGGTGGCGTAGTACCAGTAGTAGGCGTCGCGGACCGAGGGATCGCGCGGGTCGAGACGCGGCACGTTCCCGCCGAGGTGGTCCGCCCCGCGGACCAGGGCGGGTTGCGAGCGGTCCCAGCCCAGATACATGCGCATGAGCAGTCCCTCGGCGGTCATGGCCAGGTTGGGCAGCCGGCCCTCGCGCTGGCTGGGGTCGTCGGCGGCGTACGGGTTGTAGACGTAGCGGGCGCCGCCGTCGACCTGGGCCAGGTCGAGCCACTGGACGGCCCGCTGCATGACCGACGAGGGCACGTCGAGCTCGGCCATCTGGGCGCTCTTCAGGGCCATGACCATCCAGCCCGAGACCGACGTGTCGGATTCCTTGCGCCAGACGTCCTGGTCGTCGCGTTTGGTGTATCGCCATCCACCCCAGGTGGGATGCTGGGCCCGGCAGATGAAGTCGACGGCCTTTTGGGCGGGCTCGCGGAGCCGGGGGTCGCGGGTCATGCCGAAGGCCTCGCAGAGGGCGATCGAGCCGATCCCGTGGGCATAGATCCGGCCGGCCCGCTCGGCGTCGGTCGCGACGGTGAAGAGTTCTCCGCCGGGCTGCTGGTTGGCGACGAGCCAGTCGATGCCGCCGGCCACCACGGTGCGGTGGCGGTTGTCGAGATGGGTGTATCCCGCCCCGAGAAAGGCCAGCAGGGCTAGGCTGGTGGCGGCCGTGTCGGCCTGGGTCTGGCCCAGCGCGAAGGCGTCGCGGGCGCCTTGGCGCGCTTGGGGCAATTGGTCGAGGCTCCAACGGCCATCGGGGAACTGATACCGGACGAGGAAGTCGAGTCCGGCTTCGACGGCCCGCTCGCTCCCCTCGGTCGCCCCATACCGCCGGGCCGCTTCGGATCGGCGGGCGGGATCGCGTTGCTGGAACGCTTCGACCGGCAAGGCCACCGCGCCGCCAAGCGACGGGACGAGCCCTGCCCGCTTGGCGATCTCGGCCCTCGGAACGGCCGGCGCGGCGCCGGGCGATGCTCCGGCCCGCGCGCTTCGCGGGGCGATCGACGGGGTGAGGCTTGGGCGGGAATCGTGCCCGTCGAAGGTGCCGAGGGACGTGTCGCCGCGGCCGGGTTCAGCGCCCGAGGTGATGCGCCCCAGGGCGGCGTAGTCGCCCGGCTCGAGGGAGCTCGGCGCGGCGCCGGGCGATGGGGCGAGTCCGCCCGCGCCGGCGAACGGCGCGTCGTCGACGGGCGCGGCCGCGGCGGGCAGGAGGGGCCCGGCCGCGGCCTTGACCAGCGTGGCGGGGCGGTTCGGGCTCGTGCCGATCCTCCCCGGGCCCTCTTGCGAAGCAGGGGCACGCCGGGCGACGGCGACGGGCCGAGGACTCCCGTCGAGCGTCAGGGCCGTCGGAGCGCCGGCGGCCAGCGCGGCCTCGTGGGCGCCGGGCAGACCGACCGGCTGGCGATCGGGCCCGCTCAACAGGGCGTCGAAGGGCGTTCCCGCGGCGGCTCCGGCGCGCGGCGTGTCGCCAGCCGCCTGGGGCGCCTCGACCGAGGCGTCGGCTGAAAGGGCGCGGCCGAATCGCCGAGCGGGCATGGGCGATCCCCCGCCGGCGTCGGCCGGCACCGCGCTGGGGCGGCCCGACAGGTGGACCAGGGGCTCGGCCGCCATGCGGCCCGATGTGCCGGGCGGGGCCTCGGCGCCGGCGCCGGCCCGCCACACGGTCCGAGGGGGCGGGATGCCCGCGCTGCCCGCCCGATCGATGGGCGTGCCCTGCACGTCGGGCCTCAGGTCGCTCGGCCCGCCGCTGCCGAAAGCGGCCACGACCGAATCGGCCTCGACCGCCTCGACCGAGGGCGTCGTGGGAAGCGGGGCCCCGGTCGGCGAGCGCGCGATGCGCTCGGCGTGCGCCGTGGGATCGACCGAGGGTCGATGCCGGTCGCGCGCGTGGGTCTGGCCCAATCGGGCCTCGATTCGAACCGACCCGAGGGCGAACTCGGCCGCCCCGGCCGCCGCCGCGCTGCGCTGCCGCAAAGCCAAGTCCCTCGACCGCTCGACCGCCGCCATCTCGGAGGTCATCTCGATTCGGCTGGGCGTCGCGCCGCCGGGCGCCGCCGGGGCTTCGACGTTCTCGATCGGCGGCGCGGTCGAGGGCAGTTCAAGTCCGGACCGCGATCTGGCCAGCGCGTGGGCCCGCAGTTCGGCAGGCGACGCCTCGGGGCGATCGCGCGGCCGAGCCGGGCGGCTCGGCCGCGGCGACCAACGGGGCACTGCCGCGTCGACCGGCTCGTCGACTTCCTGTCGCTCGACGATCCCCGCCGCGGTTACTTCCCGAACGATGGCGGCCACCCGGGTGTCGAACTGCGAGGGCGCGTCGGCCGGAGGCGGCGCCTCGGGCGGAACGATCCTCGCATCGGGCCGCGCGCGGTGCATGGGGTCGTATCGGCTCAACTCGGTTTCGGGTAACGGTGTCTCGCCGAGGCGTTCGCGCTCCGTACGTCGAAGCTCCACCGGTTCCACCGGCTCGGGCAATCGGTCGCTTTCGGCGGGCTCCGCGAGCTCGGGGCGCTCGACCTCGTGCTCGACCGGCTCCATCTCGACCGGATCGACCTCCGATTGCTCGGGCGATTCGGTCTCGACCGGCTTCTCGAAGCTCTGGACTGACCGGGGCTGGTCGGGATGGTGCCAATCGTAGTCGGGGATCGTGATCCGCTCCTCGGGCCGGGCCAGACGCCGGTCGTCGATCCCTTCTTCGGCCAGAACCGCCAAGTACTGGGCGTGCAGATACATGACCAGCCAGAGATGCACGAGCAGGCTGATGAGAATGCAAAGCTGGACGCGACGCACCGCATGGGCCTGCAGCCAGGCGGCCGCCCACACGAGGATGCCCAGCAGCAGCACGACGAGCGCCAGTTGCACCGAGCCGTTGTGAAGCCAACGGCCGTCGGTCAGGCTGAACTCGCCCTGGGTCACGACGACCCCGGCGACGCACGCCGCCAGCACGAGGATGGCGACGTTGATCGGCCAGAACTGTTCGTCGAACTCGGGGCGCGACTCTGGGAACGTCGGTTCGGTCATGTCTGCCCTCATGCATCCATGATATGCGCCGGGTACCGCCAAGTCACGGGCCTGCGGGGTTTTGACAGCGTCCCCCAGGAGAAAGGGGGCCTGGCGCGCTTATTCTCACGCCGAGAGTACCACGATGCCTCCTTCTTGCCAATAAACGCGCCTGTCCGCCTTTCTGCGACACGTCCGATCCTACCGCGCCCCAGCGCCCGGATCATAAAGCAGGAACTTCGCCCGATGCGTCAGGAACTCGTCGAGCCCGGGCCGATAGATCGCCTCGATCTCGTCGACCGTCTTGCCCGCCATCACGGCGTCGAGCACCTGGCGGTTGCCCAGCAGGCGGTCGTAGGCAGGCGCCTTCCAGGCGTCGGGATACAGGAGCCGCAACTGCCGGGCGACCTCGAAGCCGGCTCGAAGGGGCTCGAACGCCGCCCGGTCGGTGATGGCGATGGTCACGCCCTCGCATCGCTCATCCTTGTAGACGCTGGCGTCGGGGGTAAAGGCCACGGCCCGAAACCGTACCCCGGGCAGATCGGCCCCGGAGAGCGCGCGCTCGAGGCGTTCGCCGTCGATCCAGGGGGCCCCGACGATCTCGAAGGGGACGTCGGTTCCCCGGCCCACCGAAAGGTTCGTCGTCTCGAGCAGCCCGATGCCTGGGTAGAGGATCGCCTCGGTCAGGCTTCGCATGTTGGGCGATGGGTTGACCCAGCGGAGGTTCGTCGCGTCGAACAAGTCGCCCCGGCTCCAGCCCTCGACGCGGATCACTTCGAGATCGAGGTCCAGTTGCCGATCGCTTTGGAACATTCCGGCCAGTTCGCCCACGGTCATGCCGTGGCGCACGGGAAGCCGCTGGTAGGCGGTGAACGATTCCCGGCCGGGATCGAGCATGGGACCGTCGACGTCGAGGCCGCCGATCGGGTTGGGCCGATCGAGCACGACGAATCGCAGGCCGTGGGCGGCCGCCTCCTCCATGGCGTAGCCCATCGTCGAGATGTACGTGTAGAACCGCGTGCCGATGTCCTGGATGTCGAACACGAGTGTGTCGATTCCCTCGAGCATCTCGGGCGTGGGGCGGCGGGTCTTGCCGTAGAGGCTGTAGATCGGCCGACCCGACTGCCGGTCGCGGCCGTCGGCGATGTTGCTCACGTCGAGCTTGCCTTCGAGGCCGTGTTCGGGGCTGAACAGGGCGACCAGCTCGACGTTCTCGGCGTCGTGGAGGCGCCGGAGCGTGTCGACCCCTCCCCGGTCGATTCCCGTGTGGTTGGTGATCAGCCCCACGCGGCGCCCGGCCAGTTGGCGGAAGCCGTCGCGCACGAGCACGTCGATGCCCGTGAGCACCTCGGGCAGTTGGCCGTCGGTGATCGCGCCGGCGGCGATCGTGCCGATCCGTCCGGCCAGCGGGTTGACCGCGCCTTTGCCGTCGGGATGAAGGCGATTGCTCAGGAAGATGACGAACAGATCGAGGCCGGGGTCGATCCACATGGCGGTGCCGGTGAATCCGCCGTGCCCGAACGCGCCAACCGAGAAGTTTTTGCCCCGGTTCGACGAGTAGCCGGTCTTGCTGTCCCAGCCCAGTGCGCGGAATCCGCGGGAGACGCGGTATCCCCGGGTCATGCGCTCGACCGTGGCCGGTTCGAGAACGCGCACGCCCCGGTATTGGCCGCCGCCGAGCATCATCTGGGCGTAAACGGCCAGGTCGTCGGCCGTCGAAAAGAGCCCGGCGTGGCCCGCGATGCCCCCGAGCTTATGGGAGCGCGGGTCGTGCACCTCGCCCCGCATCCATTGGCCGTCGCGCTTCTCGGTGGGAGCGGCGCGCCGGCGGAGCGGCTCGTCGGGCAAAAAGCCCGTCTCGGTCATCCCCAAGGGCCCGAAGACGTGGTCGCGCGAGAACTCGTGCAGGCTCTGTCCCGAGATCCGCTCGACCACGGCTCCGAGCGCGATGAAGCCCATGTCGGTGTAGATGAACTTCGAGCCGGGCTCGACGGTCGGCTTCAGGGCGAAGATCCGCTCCCATGCCTTGTCGATGCCGTCGGCGTAGTCGGCCAGCGCGTTGTCGGGGATGAGCCCGCCCTGGTGCGTCAAAAGCTGGAAGACCGTGATCGCCTCCTTGCCGTTCTGGGCGAACTCGGGGAGGAACTTCGCCGCGGGGTCGCGGAGGCGTAGCTTGCCGCGGTCGAAAAGGACCATCACGCTCGTGGCCGTGGCGACCGGCTTGGTCAGCGAGGCCATGTCGAAGACCGTGTCGGTGGTCATGGGCACGGCTTCGGGCTCGACCTGCTTGTTTCCGTAGGCTTTCCGAAAGACCACTTTGCCCCGCCGGCCGATCAGCACGACGCAGCCGGGCATCTTCTTCTCGGCCAGGGCCTCGGCGACGGCCTCGTCGATCGCCTCGAGCCGGGCCGCGTCCATGCCGGCCGACTGGGGCGAAGCGGTGGGGAGCTTGCCGGGAGCGGCCTCGATCGACGCCGCGCAACAGCACAGAAGCACAATGGCGAGAAGGGCGGTTCTTTCTCTCATGGCAGATCTCGATTCGTGGACGTTTCGTGGGCAAGGTTTGGGTCGGGCAGCAGCAGGCTCACCAGCGAGCCGATCCCAAAGGTATAGGCCGAGCCGTACAGCGCGAACCAGGGCCAGCTCAGCCTGGTGCAGAAGACGAAGGCGGTCATGACCGCGAGCCCGCCGACGAGGCCGGCCAGGGCACCGCGCTGCGTGGCCCGCCGGTTCAGCGTGCCCAGGAAGAACACGCCCAGGATGACGCCCGTCGTGAACCCGGCGATGGCCAGCACGCTTTCGACGACGCTGCCGGCCAGGAGCGGCCCGGCGGTTCCCACGCCGATCTGCATCAGGCCGAAGACGACGGTCAGGCCGCGGCTGACCCAGAGGAGATGCCCGGGCGAGGGTTTCTCGCGCCGCCAGGGCATGTAGAAGTCGTTGACCGCGGCGGCGGCCGACGAGTTGAGCGAACTCGAAAGGGTCGACATGGCCGCCGAGAAGACGGCCGCCACGATGATCCCCACCACGCCGACCGGCAGATAGGTCACGATGAACGACGGGAAGACCTCGTCGTTCTTGGCGAACGGCGCGCCGGGGGGAAACAGGTCGTAGAAGCAGGCCAATCCCACGCCGATCAGCAGGAACAGGGCGAACTGGGCGCAGACCACGAACCCGCTTGCGGCCAGCGCGCGGCCCGCCTCCCTCTGGCTCCGGGCGCTGAGATACCGCTGCACCATGAGTTGGTCGGTCCCGTGGGTGGCCAGGGCGATGAACGTGCCGCCCAGAAGGCCCGACCAGAGCGTGTAGGGGCGGGTCACGTCGAAGCGGAGGTCGAACAGCCGGAACTTGTCGTGCTCGGCGGCGTAGGCGGTCAGCCGGCTCCATCCTCGGGAGAGGCTGCCGAAAAGGTCGGAAAGCTCGGTGGTGCCGCTCCCCAGGTAGCCGAGGATTACCGCGAATGCCACGAAAGCGCCCAGGATGTACACCGTGAACTGAATGCAGTCGTTCCACACGACCGACTTCATTCCGCCGGCAAAGGTGTAGACGATCGTGGCCGCGCCGACCAGGGCGATGCAGACCCACAGATCGAGCCCCACGAGCTTCTCGAGCACGATGGCCGTCAGGTAGAGCCGCAGCCCGTCGGCCAGATTGCGCGTGACGAGGAACAGCAGCGAGGCGGTCTGTTTCGTGGCGCCGCCGAAACGGCGGTTGAGCACCTCGTACGACGTGAACAGCTCACCGCGGAAGTAATGCGGCAGAAACAGAAAGACGATCACAAACCGGGCCGCGATGTAGCCGATCGTCAGTTGCAGAAACAGCAGGTTCCCGTCCGTCGCGGCGAAGGCCACGCCGGGGATGCTCAGAAACGTGACCGTGCTCGTCTCGGTGGCGACGATCGACAACAGCACGCTCCACCAGGGCAGATCGCGCCCGCCGAGCAGGTACCCGGCCACGTCGCGCTGTCCGCGGCCCAGCCAGATCCCGAACGCCACCACGCCGGCCAGATAGGCCGCCAGAATGGTCGCATCGATTCCGCCGATCGCCACGTTCACGACTGGGACTCCCGGGCTGCGCAGGATAGAGTATTCTGACGGCTACCCCCTTGCTTCGCAACGGCCATGCTCACGAATCTCACGACGGAAAGTCGGACTCCCGCCTCCGAGGCGATCGACGACCTGTCGGCCCTCGAAATCGTCCGGTTGATGAACGCCGAAGACGCCAAGGTCGCCGAGGCGGCGGGGCGTTGGCCGCGGCGGCTCGGGCGGGAGCCGACCGCGCGAAATGACCGGCTCCAAAGGCCGTATCGTCCTACGGGCCCGAAGGCAGCACCAAATCCCAATACCGCACGGTCATCGGCCCGCCGTCCTCGAGGATCAGCGCGATCTTGTTGCCCCCGTCGCGCACGAGGCTTCGCGGGCACGCGAAGCATGCGTAGGCGCTCGGCTCGCCCATGCCCGACTCGTAGGGATGCTCCAGGGGCTTGGGGACGTGCCCGGTCGGTTCGAGGGTCGTGCCGTTCACCTTGACCATCCATCGGCACACCGACGTGTCCTCCGCGGTCATCAGGCGGAACACGCCGTCGTTGGTCTGGTGCTCGGTCGGCGCCATGTCGAGCTCGAAGGTGCGGGCGTCGCCCTTCTCGAAGCGGGCCGGCAGTTGCCCCGCCGACTTCGTGAACCAGTTCTCGGCCAGAAAGTACCACTGCGCCTGCCGGGCAAGCCACTCGGGATCGGCCAGGCGCTCGACGACGTGAAACGGCGGCTCGTGGAACGGGCCGCGCCCGGCCACGCCGTGCTCGCGGTAGTACACGAAATTGAACAGGCTCATGCCGTCGACGCCGCGGCGATACGCCACGTGGGCCGTGGTGTAATACTGCTCGTCGGTCGTCTGCAGGAACAGGAAGTTGTCGCCGCCCGTCGTCGTCAGGCGCGGGCCGGTCATCGTGCAATGACACATCTCGAGGTAAAGGGCCACGTCGGGCACGAGCCGGCGGATCCGGGCGGCGTCGTGGGCCTGGAACGTGAAGTACGAGGGCGACAGGTTCACCATCTCGACGCCCGCGTCGACCAGCGACGGCAGGTCGATGCCCACCTCGGCGTGCATCGCCGCCAGGCAGGGAACCCGGGCGCACAGCCAGCGGTGTCGGCCCGGCCGGGCCGTCCGGTCGAGCAGGGCCCGCACGTCGGCCGCGAACCGGGTGATGATCTCGGCGCGCTGGTCGAGGGGGACGTGGGGCTTGAAGAAACTGGGGAACCGCATGAAGTCGAGTTCGAAGCCGTCGAGGTCGTACCGCTCGCAAATCTCCTCGATGAAGGCAAACATGCGCCGGCGCACTTCGTCGACCGACCAATCGAGCCCCGATCCCACGGGCCCCAGCCGCCATTCGGGATGCTCGACGTAGAACCGGCTGATTGCGTGGATGCCCTGCCGGTTGCCCGGCGTCTCGGCATGATGGTGGTGATGGGTGTCGTTCAGCCGCATCGAGATGAACGGCGCCTGGCCCGCGGCCCGGCACGCGTCGATGAAATCGCGGAACGGATCGCCCCCGTCGAGAAGATACCGGTGCACGCCCGGGATGGGCAGCTTCGCCGGGTCGATGCCGAAGTGCTCGGCCCACCAGGCGTGATGCTCCTCGATCGTGTACCGTTCGCTCGGCCACCAGGGCACGGCGCCGTGCGCCGGCTGGAGCAGGTGGACGCTCGCGCCCTTCGCCTCGCGGACCGTGGCCCGCAAATGGTCGGGATGAAACGGCTCGCCCTTCTTGTGCCACGGGCTGACGATGCCCGTGTTCGTGAAGTCGTTGCTGTAGAGCACCGTGAACGGCGGCTTCCGGGGCCGCGCCGTCTGCTTCGCCAACTCGGGAACGATCGTTCCCGCGTAGGCGAGGTTCTGCCGGATCTCCTCGTCGGCCAGCGCCCGGTCATAAAGCCGGGCCAGCGCGACGGCGCCCTCCAGGCCGTTGGGTTGGCTGAGGGAGTTCGTCCCCACGGCGGGCAGGTTCACCAGGGCGTCGGGCGGCCGGTTGATGCGTCCCTCGTAAGTCGCGGCCCGGCCCGGCCGCGTCCGCGCCTGCTCTGCGCCATCGAGAAAGAACCGCACGCGTTTCCCGTCGAACGTGCCCAGGGCATGGTGCCATCCCTTGGCGATGCGCGTCTCCGACATGAGCGAATGCCAGCGCTCGTCGTCGCCGAAGATGCCGAACTCGAGAAACCCCAGGTAGCCGTCCTGCTGGGGCGGCTCGCCGCGAATCTGCAGGAACCACTGGCGCGAGTTGCCTTCCACGATCTCGGTCGCCTTGCGCACCTTCGGCGCGTGGGTGGTCACGATGAGCTGGAACGGCCCTCGCGTGCGGTCGACGCGAAACACCGCTTCGAGCGTCAGACGCCCGGGACGAATGGGCGCTTCGGCGACCACCGCGGCCTTACCGTCGAGTTCGATACGGGCAGGGCCGGTTTCGACCGCCACGCTCCCCACCAGCGATCCGTGGTTCTCCCGGCCGCTGTCGTCGATCCATCGGCGAGATTCCTCCGCGTCGTGTGACCGTTGCGCGTCCCAACTCAGCACGAGGCCGTTGCGGCTGGGGCCGTCGACTTGCCCCGCTCCTATCGCGGCTGCACTCATCCAGAACGCGGCGCAGGCCGTCAAAGCCGACATGGTGTTCCTCCCGGCAGCAGCTTGTGCTATCCCAGCTTCCAGGGCCTGCGATACTCGTAGTGCAGCAGCTCGTTCGCCTCGTCGTTGTTGGTGATCCGCTCGTTCGCGGCGTCCCACTCGAGCCTCGATCGGGTCGCCAGGGCGATGTTCGCCAGGTGGGCGAAGGTCGTCGAGCGATGGCCCGTCTCGAGGTCGCAGCGGCATGTCCGGCGCGATCCGACGCAGTCGAGGAAGTCGCGCGTGTGCTGGTCGGTCAGATCGCCGTCGATCCGCTCGCGCTTTTCGGCCTTCACGGGCGAGCGCGCCGTTTGAAACTGCCCGGGCCGGCTGGGCACGATCTCGTAGCCGTTGGCCTCGGCGCCCGTGTAGAGATTGGCCAGCGTGCCGCGGAACTCGATCTCGCCCTGCACCAGGGCGTCGCCGCCGCAGGCTTCGTACTGGCCGAAGACGACGAGCGAGCGCGAGGGCATCTCGAAGATCGCCTCCATGGTGTCGGGCACGGTGCGGTCGTCGTCGAGCGCGAAGCGCCCGCCGTGGGCCGAAATCGAGGCGGGGGCCAGATCGTCGAGGACCCAGCGGATCGCGTCGCAGTAGTGAACGCCCCAATTACCCATCTGCGACGAGTACGCCTCCCACCAGCGGAACTTGTAGGGATGGATGTTCGACTGGTACTCGCGCTCGGGCCGGGGGCCGAGCCACATGTCCCAGTCGAGCCCCTCGACGGGCCGGGCACGCGGCTCGCGCCCGATCCCGCCGGGATACATGTTGCTGACCCGATAGGCCCGGGCGACGCTGACCTTGCCGATCTTGCCCGACCGCACCAGATCGCGCACGTGCGCATAGAGTTTCGAGGACCGCCGGTGCAGGCCGACCTGGACGACGCGCCCGGTGCGCGCGGCGGCCTCGACCATCCTGCGGCCCTCGTGGATGGTAATCGAGAGCGGCTTTTCGACGTACACGTCCTTGCCCGCCTCCATGGCGGCGATCGCCTGGAGGGCGTGCCAGTGGTCGGGCGTGGCGATTACCACGGCGTCGACGTCGCGTTGATCCAGCAGCCGGCGGAAGTCGGTGTAGCGGCTCACGTCGGAGCCGAGGTCCTCGCCCATCGCGGGCACCCGGCCGCCCAACGCCTCGAGCAGGCCGGGGTCGACCTGGCTGCGATCGCGCGCGAGGTAGGGTTGGTACACGTCGCAGAGCGCGGCCACCTGCGCGTCTTCGTGCTTCATGAAGCTGTGCATCAGTTGGGTGCCGCGGTTGCCGACTCCGATGAACCCCAGGCGGACCCTGCCGTTGGCCCCCAGCACGGTTCGCGGCGCGGCGGCCAGTCCGAACGCCAGGGTCGTGGCGGCCCTCGACGATCGGCTCAAGAAGTCGCGGCGCGTGGACTCGTCGTGTTTCATCGTCTTCCCCTCACATTGGCTCGCCTGATGAAGGTCCAGGCACGCCATCCAGCCTACGACCGGGCCGGCCGGAATTCAACGGCTCCGTATCGCGAGAAGGTATGGGCGCCATCCGGCCGGATCCCCACGTTCTCGCCGCCAAAGGTGGTGTTCTGTGGGCGCCAAACTCAACACCACGGCGTTCTCTTTCCCCAACGGAGCGGTTTGTGGGTCCCACGGCGCTGTTTGTCCCCATCGGAACCTGGGAGAGGTGGTCTTCGAGGAAGGAAAGAAGCTCCCAACTCATGACTCTTCCTTTGCCAACTCGGCCTCAATCTCTTCGATGCTGGGCAAGCTCCCTTTCATCGCAACGGGCAGCGACTGCACGAGCCTGGTTTGCCATTCGGCCACGCCGATCGGCTTGACGATGTCTCGCAGGGCGTATTCGGCCGTGATTCGGTCGCGCGCCTTGCAGAGAATCAGACCGATCGCCGGCGCATCGTCGGCATGACGCATCTGCGAATCCACCGCCGAGAGATAGAAATTCATCTTGCCCGCATCCTCCGGCGAAAACTTCCGCATCTTCAGGTCGATGACCACAAAGCAGCGGAGTTTGAGATGATAGAAGAGCAGATCGATATAGAAATCGTCGCCGCCGACCGCCAGATGCACCTGCCGGCCGACGAAGGCGAAGCCCGCGCCGAGTTCGAGCAGGAATCGTTGGATATGATCGATCAGCCCTTGCTCGAGATCGCGCTCCACGGCGTCGTCGTGCAACGTGAGGAAGTCGAACAGATAGGGGTCCTTCAACGACTGCTGGGCCAGGTCCGATTGGGGGATCGGCAATCGGGCCTCGAAGTTGGTGACCGCCTTGCCCTGTCGGGCGAAAAGGCCGCTTTCGATCTGCACCGTCAGCACCGCCCGGCTCCAACCGTGTTCCAGCGATTTGGCCGCGTACCAGAGACGCTCTTCGCGATCGGAGAGCTTGAACAGCAAGACGATGTTATGTCCCCAAGGAATGTTTCCCAGGGGCGGCGGCGGTTCCGCTTGGGAATTGTCCGAAGCCCGCTTTCCGGCCGTTTTCGGCACGGCCCGTGCCGATTTCTTGCGCGTCGTCTTCTCGGCGGCCAATTTCGGCACAGCCCGTGCCGAAATCTCTGCCGTCGTGGCGTAGGCCAGGTAGAATGCCCGCATCCGCGAGACGTTGCTGGCCGAGAACCCGCCGATTCCGGGGAACGCCTTTTGAAGGTCGCGAGCCAAACGGTCGACGACGCTCTTGCCCCAGCCTTCTTTTTCCTGTTGCCGGGCGATCCGCCGCCCGATGTCCCAATAGAGCCGGATCAACTCCCGATTGACCCCGAGCATGGCCCGCGTTTGCGCCCGGCGAATCCGGACCGTCAGCGATTCGAGAAACGCCCCGTAATCGCCGGGCAGACCCAGGCCGGTCGGCGAAGGAACGTTTCTCTTGCGTGCCATCACGCGCCCCCTTTCGCCGGCCGCACCCGCATCTGGTCCGTCAACAGCTTCTGCATGAGTCCCTTCTTCTGCTTCTTGAGGGCTTCAAGTTCACGTCTGAAGAGGTCGATTTCACGGTCGGCGGCATTGAGTAGGGTCGTGGCGGTCCTCGACGATCGGCTCAAGAAGTCGCGGCGCGTGGGCTCGTCGTGTTTCATCGTCGTCCCCTCACATTGGCTCGCCTGATGAAGGTCCAGGCACGCCATCCAGCCTACGACCGGGCCGGCCGGAATTCAACGGCTCGGTATCGAGAGCGCCGCAAGGATCACTTCCCCCGAAATTCTCAGCAAGGGCGACCTTCCATCATAACGGCGCCTTTTCGAGGTCGGCGACTCGGCGTTCGAACGAACGACGGTCGCGCAGAGCGGCGCAAGCTACCACGATCACGACGAACAAGGCCAGCCACTGGAGAAGCAGCATCTCCAGATACCACTTGTACACAACATAGCCGCCTTGAGCAGGGACGGTCGCCGGAGCGTATCTCGTGTTAAACGCGAAGTGGTGGCCAGCATATCGTACCTCCAATCTGGTGTCCGGGGCTCTGCCGCAGTCGGTGGCCGGCCCCAATTTCCATCGCTCCATCTTGCGGGGCGGGAACAGGCCCATAAGACAGAACACGACGATCCCGAGGGCGACGACCTCTCGCTGCGCGCGACTGTTGATGAAGCGCCCGGCGCGTCGATGGGCCTCTTCTCGGCGAGGGTCGAAGGGATCCGACCCCAGCCGTTCGGCGATCGCATGCCTGCTCAAACTCGCCTGGAGCAGGTCGAGCACTCCGGACGCACTCAAGGAGTCGACGTACTTCGTGACAATGGAATCGAGATACTGCGGATCGGTGAGGCATCGCTCCAGCACGGCCTCTTCGGCGCCCTCGGCCGCGCCGACGTACGCCCGTACCGTACCGCGAAGGTAGTCGGTGTTCTCGCGGCCGCGCTCGATCGCGACCTCGCGAGCCAGAGGCCTGATCTGTTGCGACTCGCGTTTGGTTAGGAAGTATGGGTGAGGCACGATCTCTGCGCTCCCGTGTCTAACCGGTTCCGCCGGGCAACGCGTCGAGCGATCTCTCCGCGCCGCTTCCGCTGTCTCGGGCACGAATGCGGGCGCGTTGCGCCCTCCGCGCCTCGGGCGCGTCACGCCACCAGAGGGCCACAAGCACGGTGCCCAGCAGCAGGACGACCGCCTGGGAACGAGTGATTCCCAGTCGCCAGGGCCGCTCCAGACGGATCCACTCGGTCGCAAAACGATAGGCGCAGTAGGCCGCCAGATACAGGCGGAGCACCTGACCCGGCGGGGCCCACCTGCGGGGAAGCCACAGAGTGGCTCCGCTCGCAACCAGGTGGAAGCAACTCTCGTAGAGTTGAGTCGGGTGGCGTGCGATCCCGTCGCCGAAATCGACCGCCCAGGGAAGCGAAGTCGCCGCGCCGCGGCAGCAGCCGTTGACGAAGCAGCCCATTCGGGCGACGCCCAAAGCCAGTGCCAACGGCAAGGCGACGCTGTCGCGAGAGGCAGGGGGCATCATGGCGGCAACTCGCACTGCTTCCATCGCCAAGTAGCCCACGGCCAGCGCGGTCGTAAGCGTCGGTCCGTCGGCAATCCAGTCGGCACTGGCCAACACGACCGGCAGTCTCGCCCCCGACACGAACCCCACGGCCAAGGCCGCGGGCAGCACGAGTTGCCTCCGCCAGGACAATGCGGTAATCTCAACCGGTTTCGTTTGGACAAGCCAAGCCAAAGCGAACGCGCCGCTTGCCGCAGCCAGAAGGACCGCGTATGGATCCCACGGCGCAGTCATTGCCGCCTCCGGCCTCGTCAGACGGGAACCTTGAGAATCGAAACAACGAGAGAAACGGCTATCGCGAGTAGTAGGATGGTCACCATGAAAGTGGTGGCGGCTGCGCCGAAAGCCCCGGAGGCGACGCGAGCCCGCGCCGGCTTCCTCCGCAGCCAAAGCAGCAGGTCGCAGACCATCAGCAGCAGGAGCGCGAAGGCCATGCGCAACAGGGTGTCCGTGTCCAGTCCATCGTTCGAGGCGGGGCAGAACAAGGCCTGAGCGATGGCCATGAGCTCCGTGTGGTAGCGCTCCGCGAGCATCCCATCGTCCCGAAGGAGAAACACGTCGAGCAGGTGGTGCGCGCAGAAGCCCGGGAGTGCGGCGAGTTGAATGAGGTTCACCCTCGCTTCGGCAGCCGCGCTCTCCCCGTGGCACGTTTCCGCCCAGCGATCAAAGGACCAGGGTACGAACGGCGGGAGTTGGGACTCCGCGGTCGACATGGCCCATGCTCCTTGAAGCGATAGCCGACCCCTCCCTCGACGGAAGACGAAATCAGCTTGACCGCGAGGAGCGGGAAAGTCAAGATCCAAATCTAGCTCGCTACAAGCCGGCCCTCTGCTTGCGCTGCCACTCGAAGATCGAGGGCACGGCCGGCTCGGGCAACGGCGGATCGTCGGTCGCCGGAAGAAGCCGATTGCCGCGGGCCACCACGGGCTTTCCCCGGCCCGAGACGAGCTCCCCCGAGCCCCCGAACACCCGGTTGTCGATCAGCTCGATGCCGACGCAGTCGGGCGTGAGCAGGTTGACGGCCGGCTGCTTCGGGTCGGCCAAGGCGATGACGTTGCCGCGGATGACGTGGTCGAAGCTGGCCGTCTTGGCGAAGATGCCGGGGCCTTGCTCGACCACGAACCGGTTGTGGACGATGATCCAGCCCTCGTTCATTCCACCCATCCACAGGCCCGCCCGAGGCGAGCGGACTTGACAATGGTACACGACGTTGCGAGGGCCGTTGGGCCCGTGGGCCTGGTCTTCGGGGGGCGAGGCCCACATGCCGTAGCCGTAGCCGCCGTGGCCCCGCTTCGAGTCGATCACGCACTGCTCGAAGAGATTCTCATTGGTCCAGCCCGAGTGCCACTGTCCGTCGCTTTCGTGGAACGTGCTCTTGCGGATCACGTTGCCCGAGGCGGCCCACTGCACGCAGGGGGCGTGGCGCATCTTGTAGGTGGTGACGTTTTCCATGAGGCAATCGCAGGCGTGCTCCCAGCCGACGTAGGCCGTGCCGCCGCCCCCCTTGAACCAGGCGTCGTCGAAGATCGAATCGCGGATCTCGCACCACTTGGCCTCGACGGCGTAACAGGCGTGCCGGCCGGTCATCTTCACGGTCACGCCGCGGGCCCAGCACTCCCAGGCGTCGGACATCGCAATGCCCGAGATCCACAGGTTCTCGGTCTGCTCGAGCGACAGGTCTTCGACGCCGCAGCGGCGGATCACCTCGGTTTTCTGGACGTACGAGCCGTCGACCGTGGGGAACTCCAGGCGCAACGGCTGGTTCACGACGATCGCGTTGCCTTCGACGCGATCGATCACGAGCCGGTAGCGCCGGTAGGTGCCCCACGGGCAGGCGCACTGCACGAGTCGCTTCCAACGATCGGTGGCCGGGGCCTCGATCAGGATGCGATCGCCGGGGACCAGGCGCTCGGCCGATTCGAGCTCGATCCGCCGGCTGCCCCGCGGGGCGTCGGCCGCCAGCTTGACCCTGGGACCGACCGTGCCGCGTCCGGCGAACTGAATCGCGCCCAAGAGCCGAGGCCGTCGTTCGGGCCGGGGCGATGCTTCCTTCGAAAGGGTCACCTCCAGCGAGGTTTCCTTGCGGATGCCGCCGGGATACTCGGCAATGCCCAGCAACCGGTGTTTGCCCTCGCCCGCCTTGTCCAAGAGGCTCGCGCCCGACAGCGCGGTCGAGAAGGTGTTGCCCCAGTGGGTCGAGCGTTCCCGGCGCGTGACGCGACGGCCGTCGATGTGCACTTCGAGGGCCGCCAGGTCCTTGGGCACGGCGTGAAGTTGGAGCCACGTGTCGCGGTACACCCGGTCGCCGGGCTGCTGGCGAAAGAAGGCCGCGCCCTCGGGCGGAATCGCGTAGCGGAACCGCATGTGCGTGGCCTCGGCTCCCGATCCTCGGATCACGATGCCGTCCTGCGCGATCATCACGGGCCGGTCGAGCTCGTACGTGCCGGGGCCCAAACGGACCGCCCCGCCGCCGGTGCGGGCGAGGTGCTCGACCGCCGCCTCGATGGCCGGGGCGTCGTCGCGCCCGTCGTCGGGCCGAGCGCCGAACCGCTCGACGGGCACTTCACGCTCGATCCGGGGGATGCCGCCGGGAACGCCCGCATACGTCCAGTCGGGGTAGACCAATCCGTCGGGGCCCACGACGTCGGCCTCGGTCAGCCGGTCGGTCTCGTCGGGGCGGAGCTTGTACTGTCCGGGCCAGGGGGGCTTGGCCTCGTCGGCCGTTTCGGCGCCGCGGGCCGCTGCGCCCGGCCCGAACGCCAGAATCCCGATTGCGAGCACACACCACGGGAACAAGGCAAATCGGTCGTGTGACATGCCGTTGGCCTTTCTTGTGCAGGAGGGCGGGGGGATGGGGCCCTTACGAACGTCCACTACTCGGAATCGCGGCGGTCTCGGCCGCACCATGCGGGCAAGATGCCCGCGCTCCGCCGTATCGCACCATCGTGCGCGATGGTTGTGTACGGCGAAGGCCGAACGCCGTTCGTGCTCCACGCCCGGGCATCGTAGCCGCCGGCGCGTGGAATGTCCACCATTCGAGAAATCATCAAGGGCTATCGGCGCGGGCTCCCCGCGCTGGTCGGCGATCGGTAGAATTACGTCTCCCATCCAGCCCGTACATCCAGGAAGGCGATCATGACGCAAGAGCAACTCCGGCAGCAGCTCCGCGACTCGTTCAAGAACCGGGCCCTGATCTATTACCTGCTCTTCGACGAAATGCGCAAGGAGTTGGGAGCCGAGAGGGCCGCGGAGATCATGAAGCGGGCCATCTACGCCCGGGGTGTGCAGAAGTCGAAGAAGTACGCCCCTTATGCTCCGAACGATTTCGAGGGCCTCAAGGACGCCTTCGTCGGGGGCATTCCCGACGAGGGGCGATTGTTCCAGCCCGAGGTGATGCGTTGCGATGCCGAAGGGCTCGACGTGAAATTCCATGCGTGTCCGCTTCGGGAGGCTTGGCAGGAGGCGGGGCTGCCCGACGACGAGGTGGCCGCGATCTGCCGCATCGCCGCCCGCGTCGACAATGGCACCTTCGAGGGGGCCGGCTTCGAGTTTTCGGCCGACACGTGGCAGCCCGGCGGAGACGGCTGCTGTTACCTGCACATCCGCCCGGGGCACGGGGCATCCAACGATTGAGTCGGAAGGTCGATCGATATGAGCTCAAAACGCGTGTTGATTGTGGGCGGGGTGGCGGGCGGGGCCTCGTGCGCGGCCCGGCTGCGGCGGATGGACGAAGGGGCCGAGATCTATCTGTTCGAGCGGGGGCCCGACGTCTCCTTCGCCAACTGCGGCCTGCCCTATTACATCGGCGGCGTGATCGCCGACCGCAAGAACCTTCTGGTCGCCACGCCCGAGTGGTTCCGCGACGCCTTCCGAATCGAGGTCCGCACCCGGTGCGAGGTCCAGCGAATCGACCGCGAGGGGCGAACGGTCGAGGTTCGAAACGTCGAGACCGGCGCCGTGACGACCGAGGCCTACGATGCCCTGGTGCTTGCCCCGGGCGCCGAGCCGGTCCGGCCACCCTTCCCGGGCATCGACTTGCCGGGAACCTTTACGCTGCGGAACCTCCAGGACGTCGACCAGATCGATGCGTGGATTCGCGACCGGGGCGCCGAGCGGGCGGTGGTCGTCGGTGCCGGCTATATCGGGCTGGAGATGGTCGAGAACCTCAGCCGTCGCGGGCTCGAGGTGACCGTGCTCGAACTGCTCGACCAGGTCATGCCGCCCATGGACCCCGAGATGGTCGCCCCCGTTCACGATCTGCTCAGAGAGGAGGGGGTCGACCTGCGTCTGTCCCAGGGCGTCTCTGCGTTCGAGCCCGGCGAGGACGATCGAGTCAATGTGCTCTGTCAGCGCGGCGAGCGGTTTCCCGCCGACGTCGTCATCGTGGCCATGGGAGTCCGGCCCGAGGTGAAGCTGGCCCGCGAGGCCGGCCTCGAGATCGGCTCGTGCGGCGGGATCCGGGTGGATGAGCAGATGCGGACCTCCGACCCGAACATCTACGCGGTGGGCGATGCGGTCGAGGTGCGCGATTGGATCACGGGCCGGTGGACCTTAATCCCCTTGGCCGGTCCCGCCAACCGGCAGGGCCGCGTGGCGGCCGACGCGATCGCCGGGCGCCCGGCCCGGTTCCGCGGCACCCAGGGCACCGCCGTCGTCGGACTGTTCGGCCTGACCCTGGCCATGACCGGGGCCAGCGAAAAGGCGCTGCGCGCGGCCGGACTCCCCTTCGCGAAGTCCTACACCCACACGCTCCACCACGCCGGCTACTACCCCGGCGCGGCGCGAATCGCCCTGAAACTCCTGTTCGAACCCGAGTCGGGCCGGGTGCTCGGCGCCCAGGCCGTGGGCCAAGAGGGCGTCGAGAAGCGAATCGACGTGCTGGCCATGGCGATTCAGAAGCAGGCGACCGTCTACGACCTCGAAGAGGCGGAACTCTGCTATGCCCCTCAGTACGGCAGCGCCAAGGACTCGGTCAACGTGGCCGGTTTCGTCGCCGCCAACCGGTTGCGAGGCGATCTCGACGACGTGCATTGGGAGCAATGGAACCCGGACGACGCCGACGGGCCGCTGGTGATCGACGTCCGCCGCCATGACGAGGTGGCCGCCGAGGCCGTCCCGGGCACGTTGAACGTCCCCCTCGGCGAGCTGCGAAACCGCCTCGACGAACTGCCCCGCGACCGCGAACTCTGGGTCCATTGCGGCGTGGGCCAGCGATCGTATTACGCCTTCCGCATCCTCAAACAGCACGGGTTTTGGGTGCGCAATCTGTCGGGCGGCATGACGTCATGGAAGGCGGCGGCGAAGAGGTAACGGCGCGCACGGGAAGCGGCCGGGCGATGGACGGTAACGTAACCTGAACCTCCAAGCGAGCGAGGTCGATCCGATGATCCCGACGTTGTTCTCGGTCAGTTACGCGGGACTCTGGGGGCAGCACCGTCTCGACGTCGAGTCGTTCCTCCGCAAGGCGGCCTCGCTCGGCTATCCGGCGGTCGAACTCATGGGTAAGCGCCCGCACGTGTCGATCGTCGACCTCGACGAGGAAGCCCTCCAGCGGATCGCCCGAACCGCCGAGGAGGTCGATGTCGAAATCGCCACGATTGCCGGATACACCGATTTCACCATGAGCCGCGAAACGGAGATCCCCTCCGTGGAGATCCAGGTCGCCTACGTGCGCGCCCTGGCTCGAATGGGGGCGGTGCTGGGGGCGAAGATCGTTCGTGTGTTCACCGGCTACGCCACGGAGTGCGACGGATGCCGCGCCGACTGGGACGTGTCGGTCGAGGCCCTGCGCGAGTGCGCCCGGGTCGTGGGCGACTGCGGCCTGACCTTGGGCGTTCAGAACCACCACGACGTGGGCGTCGGGGTCGACGCCTTTGCCGAGCTGCTCGACGACGTGGATCACCCGCAATGCCGGGCGATGTTCGATCCCTGGGCACCGGCGTTGCACGGCGACGATCTGCGCGAGGTGGCGCGGCGCCTGGCCCCCCGCATGGTCCAGACGACGCTGGCCGACTATGTCCGGCTGCCGCGCTATCGCTATCGACCCGGTCTGGTGAACTACGAACGCCAGGACGACCTGATCCGCGCGGTCCCCCTGGGCGAAGGGTTCGTCGATCTGGCCGGCTTCTTCGCCGGGCTGCGACAAGGCGGCTTCGACGGGTACGTGGCCTACGAGATGTGCTCCCCCCTCCGCGGCGGCGGTAGCGAGGAAAACCTCGACCGCGCCGCCCGAATCGGCCTCGGGAAGATCCGCGAGCTTGCAGCCGTACCGTGCTAATCCGAAGGCGGGCCAGGCGCGCTGATTCGCAGGAAGGGACGCGTCGTGGCAATCTCGGCGCGAAAACAAGCGTGCCGGTTCGCCTTGCGCACGGATGCGTGGCCTATACTTCAGGCGGAAACTGTTGTATGGGAGAAAGCATGTTTCTGTTTGGCCGCTCCACACAATCGCACGCCGTTTCGGGCTTCATCCGCCAACTTGTCGACTTGACGAGCCCGAACCGCCCCCCTCTCGACGGGGATTCGCGAGCGGACACCCGATCGAATCGTTCTTTACCGGCCTTGTTGGCGCCATGGGAACGAGGAAACCCCGTGGTCGAGGAGGTCGCCTACGCCTTGACCAAGGACTTCTCCGACCGAGGCTTGGCGTTGGTGCTGCCTCAGCCTTTTCGGGCCGTCGACGTCGTCGTGGGGTTGTGGCTGGGTTCCCCGCGTTTCGTGCTGGCCGAGGTGCGGCAGAACGCCGCGTTGGGGGGCGGATTCTGGCAGCTCGGAATCGAAATCACCGAGCTTGTCGATTCGGGCTCGCCCGCGATTCGGCCTCTCGCGCCGCTGGCCACCCGCTTGATCCCGATGCCGTCCGCCGCGAGATCGGCGCGGGCGACTTGAGCCCCCCAGTCAATGAGGTTATGCTGTCAATGCAATCTCGACCAAGTGTCCGGCGGTCGGAGCGAGGCCGAGGTGACGCCGTGGCGGCTCGTTCGGCCGAAATGGGGACTCGTGTCGCGTTTCTGCGGGGATGCGTCTTCAACCGGGTGGGTGACCTTCTGCCGGAACGCGCCGGGGCCGTCCGTCGAGAGAAACGACGGCGCAGACTCACGATCAGGTTTCCCCCTTGCGCGGCCGATTCCAGCCGAGAGGAAAGGGAGGCTCGCCCGGAGCATCGCAAGGAATGGCAGAGACCAGCAAGGAGACGCATCGCCCCGCACAGGTCGGAACCCCGGTTTCCGGCAGAAGGGCGTCGAGTCGGCGGCGTTGGCTCGTGGCGGCGATCGGCGCGGCCGGGCTGATCGCCAGTGTCGCGCTCTGGCAGGGACTGGCGGCCCGGGAGCGTCGTCTCGCCGAAACGCAATTCCGCCTCGACGCGGAGATCCGGATTCGGTCGATCGACCGCGAGTTTCTCGGCGACGCCAGCGCCATCCATTTTCTCTCGGCCTTCTACGCCGCGTCGGACTACGTTTCTCGCGACGAGTTCGAAACGCTCGCCGAGCGGGTTCTCGCGGGGTCGCATCACGCGCTGGCTCTGGAGTGGTTTCCGCGCGTGCCGGCGGAGGGGCGGGCCGCCCACGAGGAGTCGGCCCGCGATGAGCGCGTGCCCGACTACCAGATCACGGAGATCCGCGACGGCGAGCCGGTCCGGGCCGCGGCGCGCGACGAGTACTTCCCGCTCTATTACGTGGTGCAATCGGGCCACGCCCCTAATCCGTTGGGGACCGACATGGGCACCGATGGCGAAACCAGGGCGGCGATGGAGCGGGCCCGTCAGAACGACGAGGTGACGACCAGCGGCCCGATCCTTCTCGATTCGGAAACCCCGCCGGCAATCGCCGTCCGGATGATCGCTCCCGTTTGGAGGAAAGGGACCGATCCGGGCGCCTCGCGCGACCCGCAGAACCTCTTGGGGTTCGTCTCCCTGGTCGTCCGCCTCGACTCGCTCATTGAGGACGCCGTCGACTACCTGCCGTCCCGAGGGATCGACATCCACGTCATCGACGAGTCAGCCAGCCGTGGCGCACGGATCGTCGCCTGGCGCGCTTGCGAGAGCCGCCGTGCCCCGTTGATTCCCCGCGACAATCCCCGCGAGGCGGCGCCGAGAGGAATGCACCATGCCGGCGCGCTGAGCGTGCCGGGCCGGTCGTGGTCGGTTCACTGCACGCCGACCGACGCCTACCCGGGGGTTCCCGCGACCTGGCCGCCGCCGCCCGTCGGCAGCTTGGCCCTGGGCCTTCTGGTTACCGCGCTGGTCACGCTGTACGTCAGCGTGCTGACCGGGCGGGCGGAACGGGTCGAGCAGTTGGTCGTCGAGCGGGCCGCCGACCTGAAGCGGGCCAACCAGAGCCTCGAGGCGGAAATCGCCGAGCGCGAACGCACCGAGGCCGTCTTGCGCGATTCCGAGGCGCTGTACTCCTCGCTGGTCGAGAACCTCCCGGTCCGCGTCCTCCGCAAGGACCTGGAAGGCCGCTTCACGTTCGCCAACGAGTCGTTCTGTCGTCTGCTGGGCAGACCGCTCGAAGAGATCCTGGGCAAGACCGACGCCGATTTCTATCCCCCCGACTTGGCCGAGAAGTACCGCGCCGACGATCGCCGCGTGGGCGAGACGGGCGAGTTGTTCGAGTGCGTCGAGGAGAACACGAAGGGGGGCGAAATCCGTTACGTGCAGGTGATGAAGTCGCCGGTCCGCGACGCCGGCGGCGCGATCGTCGGGGTGCAGGCGGTCTTCTGGGACGTGACCGAGCAGAAGCGGGCGGCCGAAGCCCTCCAGAGGGCCAAGGAAGCCGCCGAGAGCGCCAGCCGCGCCAAGAGCTTCTTCCTGGCGAATATGAGCCACGAGATCCGCACCCCGATGAACGTGATCATCGGGATGACCGAACTGTTGCTCGAAACGCCGATCTCCGCCGAGCAACGCGAGTACCTCGTGGCCGTTCAGGAGTCGGGAGAGGCCCTCTTGTCGCTGATCAACGACATCCTCGATTTTTCGAAGATCGAGGCCGGGCGCATGGATCTCGACCTCGCGACCTTCGACCTCCACGACACCCTGGGCGACACGATGCGGTGGCTGGCCCTTCGGGCGCACGACAAGGGGCTCGAGTTGGCCTGCCACATCCGGCCCAACGTCCCCGTCACCGTGATCGGCGACCGCGCCCGGCTTCGGCAGGTGGTCGTCAACCTGCTCGGCAACGCGATCAAGTTCACCGACCGGGGCGAGGTCGTATTGGAGGTCTCGCGCGAGCCCGACGATGGCGACGAACTCGTTCTGCACTTCGCCGTCTCCGACACGGGTATCGGAATCGCCCGGGAGAAGCTCGACGCCGTTTTCGAAGCCTTCGAGCAGGCCGACACCACGACCACCCGACGCTTCGGAGGCACCGGCCTGGGCCTGGCCATCTCGGCGAGGCTGGTGAGCTTGATGGGCGGGCGCATCTGGGTCGAGAGCCGACTCGGCGAGGGGAGCGTCTTCCATTTCACGGCCCGATTCCAGCCGGCGCCCGAAGAGGAATCCACCGCCGGCCGCGACGCCCGGTACGCGGTCCTCCAAGGCACCCCCGTGCTCGTCGTCGACGACAACGCCACGAATCGTCTCATCCTCGAAGAAACGCTGCGCAACTGGGGCATGAGGCCCCAGACCGCCTCCAGCGCCGACGAGGCCCTGGCTCGCATGCGGCGGGCGCAAGAGATCGGCGAGCCCTTTCCCCTCGTCCTCACCGACGTGCACATGCCCGATCGCGACGGCTTCGACCTGGTCGAGACCGTGCGGGGCGACCTCCAGATCGGCAGCACGATCATCATGATGTTGACCTCCGGCGATCAGCCGGGCGACATCGCCCGGTGCGAGCAGATGGGCGTCGCCTGCTACCTGTTGAAGCCCGTCAAGCAGTCCGAGTTGTACGACGCCATTGCCCTGGCCTTGGGCCTCCGCTCGGAGAAAGAGGAGGGCGCGGAAGCGCCTTCCGAACTCTCGCGCCCGAGCCGGCCCCTGCGAATCCTGCTGGCCGAGGACAGCCTGGTCAATCAGAAGCTGGCCCTCGGACTTCTCGAAAAGCGGGGGCACGCGGTCACCGTCGCCAACAACGGTCGCGAGGCCATTGCCAAGACCGAGTCGCAGACGTTCGATCTGGCGCTGATGGACGTTCAAATGCCCGAGATGGACGGGCTCGAAGCCACCGCGGCCATCCGGGCCCGCGAACGGCGTCACGGAGGCCACTTGCCCATCATCGCCATGACCGCCCACGCCATGAAGGGCGACCGCGAACGGTGCCTCGAGGCGGGCATGGATGGATACGTCACCAAGCCGATCCGCACCCGGGCGCTGTTCGACGCCATCGAGTCGCTCGCGGGCCCCGCCGAGCAACGAAATGGGCCGACAGATTCCGGCGAGTCGCAACGCCCGGACGACACGACCCCGGAAGGACATGCCGATGTCGATTGGGCCGAGACCCTGCGGGCCCTTGGAGGGGATCCCAAGTTGCTCAAGGCCGTCATCGACGCCGCCGTCGAGGAGTGTCCCCGCCTTCTGGAGAAGATTCGACAGGCCGTCGGCGAAAACGACCCCGGGGCGCTGCGCGTGGCGGCGCATGCCTTGAAGGGCTCCATCCGCTATTTCGGGACGGGTTCGGCCTACCGGATCGCCTACCAACTCGAGGCGATGGCCCGAGACGCCCGCCTGGAGAAGGCCGAGGAAAGCCTGGCCACCCTCGAGGGGGAGGTGGCACGGCTGATGCCGGTTCTGCTAGAATACAGCCGACGGCACTCCGCCGACCAACAACGCGACCAAGCCGACCCAAACACGTGATCCGAGTTTTTGTTCCGGGCCAAGAGAACGCCGTTGGCCGCAGGAGACCTACCCATGCCACACGTACTCGTGGTGGATGACTCTTCCGTCGATCGTCGCCTCGTCTGCGAGCTTCTGCGCCGGCAGTCGCGGTGGACCGTCGAGGATGCCGCCAACGGCGTCGAGGCGTTGGCGCGAATGAAGGGCTCGTCGCCCGATCTCGTGCTCACCGATTTGAACATGCCGGTGATGGACGGCCTCGAGCTGGTCCATGCCATCCGCCAGCACCACCCCGGCGTGCCGGTGATCCTGATTACCGCCTACGGCAGCGAGACCCTGGCCACCGAGGCACTCAAGCGGGGGGCCGCCAGCTATGTGCCCAAGTCGCAGTTGGCCGAGCGGCTCGTCGATACGATGGAAGAGGTGCTCGCCCTGGCCCACGCCGACCGCAGCTACGAGCGCCTCATCGGGTGTCTGGCCAAGACGCGATTCACCTTCCTGCTCGAAAACGACCCGGCCCTGATCGACCCCCTGGTCGACCTCGTGCAGCGGATGGTGGCCGGCATGGACCTGGCCGATTTCTCCGGGCGGCTCCGCGTCGGGGTGGCCCTCAAGGAAGCGTTGCTCAACGCCCTGTTTCATGGTAGCCTGGAAATCAGCAAGGAGGAGATGCAGGAAGTCCAGCACTCCCTCCTCGACGACAAAGATCTCAGTCTCGTCGAGCAGCGCCGGTCGCAGCCGCCCTACCGCGACCGCAGGGTCTTTGTCGACGTGACCTTGTCGAAGACCGAAGCCCGCTTCGTGATTCGCGACGAAGGCCCGGGCTTCGACGTGACGACG
>Ga0334883_1000995_pt1 | contig 45342 bp, 40 predicted proteins | sample GraSluR1_MG_6_FD_207230 | JGI IMG/M metagenome (GOLD analysis project Ga0334883, IMG submission 207230) | Sludge microbial communities from methane-producing bioreactor in Wageningen University, Netherlands - Granular Sludge_09_05-R1 | ecosystem: Engineered > Bioreactor > Anaerobic >...
TTGGCCAGGGTGAAGCTGAGCAGGGAAGAAATCCAGAAGAAAGCCGAAGAAACCATTAAACGCGCCCAGGATTACACCAAGCTCGCCATGGAGAAAGGTTTCATACCCGACCCACCGGCCGAGTAGACAGGAGGACAAGATGAGCGACGAAATTAAAATGGTTGATATATTTTTAATGGGGAAAAGGTATACTGTACCTGATACCCTGACAATCATGGATGCCATGGAGTACGCCGGCTACCAGCTTAAAAGGGGTTGCGGTTGCAGGGCCGGTTTTTGCGGAGCCTGTGCAACTGTATACCGTATGGCTGGTGACTTTGAACTGAAAGTGGGCCTGGCCTGCCAGACCAAGGTTGAAGATGGGATGTACCTGGCCCAGATACCGTTTTTCCCGGGAAGGAAGGCAACATTTGACCTGGAGGAAATAAAACCATCGACAGCACATTTCGCCCAGCTTTACCCGGAAGTGTTCCGCTGCCTGGGCTGCAGTTCATGTACCAAGGCCTGCCCCCAGGATATCGATGTTATGCAGTATATTGCCTATATTCAGCGGGGGGATTTTGAGAAGGCTGCCGATATTTCATTTGACTGCCTGATGTGCGGGCTATGCGTTTCGCGCTGCCCTGCCAATATAGTACATTACAATGCAGCACTAACCGCACGAAGGCTATACAGCCGTTACATAGCCAAGCCCGATGAATTTCTCGCCGAGAGGGCAAAGGCCATCGAAAATGGCGAATGCGATGCGGATATTGATGCGCTGATTAATTCAGACCAGGAAAAACTTCAGCAACTATACAACAACAGGGACATTGAGTAAGGGACCCGGAAAGGAGGAAATGTCAATTGCCATATAAAGGTAAACTAGGAGAGTTAGTTAAAAAAGTTGAAGAAACAAGGCCTTCCCGGGTTGGAGTTCATTATCCACGGATGTCTCAGGAAGAAAGACAGGATGTTCTGGAAAATTTTCATCCCGATTATAACACGGAAGGCTTTCGCAATATCCAGGTGGGAGTGAGCAAGGGAGCAAGGATGCCGGTGGAAATGGCCGATGTATTTGAAGCCTGGAGCAAGTTGCGCGATGTTAAACTCAACCTGAGCGATGAACCCGATTATGACGTGGATGTATTAATCATTGGTGGTGGAGGAGCGGGTGCTTCAGCGGCGCTGGAGGCCCATGCTGCCGGGGCAAATACCTTAATTACCACCAAGCTGCGTTTTGGTGATGCGAATACCATGATGGCCCAGGGAGGAATCCAGGCTGCCGATAAGGAAAACGACAGCCCGGCCATTCATTATCTTGACGTGGTCGGCGGGGGGCGTTTTGAAAACGTACCGGAACTGGCCAGGGCCCTGGTGATGGATGCCCCGCTGGCGATTAAATGGCTGGAAGATCTGGGGACCATGTTTGATAAAAAAGAAGATGGAACCATGGTTACCATCCACGGCGGGGGAACATCGAGGAAAAGGATGCATGCCGCCCGCGATTATTCCGGGGCCGAGATTATGAGAACCCTGCGCGACGAAGTATACAACAAGGGTATAACGGTGGTGGAATTTTGTCCCGCCGTGGAACTTTTACTTGATAAAAACGGACGCGCCGGCGGAGCTGTTCTCTATAACCTGGAAACAGAGCAATACCTGATAGCCAGGGCTAAGACAGTTATTATTGCCACCGGGGGCTCGGGCAGGCTGCACTACCGAGGTTTCCCAACCAGCAATCACTACGGGGCGACAGCTGACGGCCTGGTTATGGGTTACCGGGCCGGGGCAAAAACTATTTATGCCGATTCTATTCAATATCACCCCACGGGTGGAGCTTATCCGCCCCAGCTGCTCGGCCTTTTGGTAACAGAAAAAACAAGGGGCCTGGGCGCTACCCCTCTGAATATCAACGGGGAGCAGTTTGTCTACCACCTGGAAACGAGGGACGTGGAATCCTCGGCGATTATTCGTGAATGTTCGGAAAGAAAGCTGGGTGTTCCCCTGCCGACAGGTATAGATGCAGTATGGCTCGATTCACCAATCCTGGAGCTGACTTATGGCGAAGGGACTATTGAAAAGCAACTGCCGGCCATGCTGCGCCAGTTCATGCGTTTCGGAGTGGATATCCGCAAGGAGCCGATGCTGATTTACCCTACTTTGCACTACCAGAACGGGGGTCTGTTGATTGATGAAAACGGACTGACTGCTGTTGATGGCCTCTATGTGGCCGGTGAGGCAGCCGGGGGTATTCATGGGACCAATCGCCTGATGGGTAACTCGCTTCTTGATATTATTGTGTTTGGCCGCCGGGCCGGAAGGCATGCCGCAGCAGTAAGCAGTGATACATCAATGCCTGAAGGGCTGAACCTTGATCATGTTGCTGCTTATCACAAAGAGCTGGAAGAGGCCGGCGTTGCCGATGACAGGGTAGGACCGATACTGCTCCCGCATTACACACATCACTGATTAGATATATATACCGAAACTGGTATTTTACGCGAGTATAAAAACAAAGGGCCGGCAAACGTTCTTCGGAAAATTTGCCGGCCAATTGTTTTATTTGAACCATTGTGATTTATACCTTTACCGGATTTAAGAGCCGATCTATAATATGATATGTCACAATTAAAATTGGAGAAAACCGGTCCGCTTAATAATAAACAGATAATAGCCAGGTTAGCGGAGTATTATCCTTTGGCGAGGACAAGTTTGAACCATGAAAATCCCTTTCAACTTCTTGTTGCCACCATTTTATCGGCACAGACTACCGACGAACAGGTAAACAAGATAACGGAGAAGCTATTTCAGGATTTACCTACAGCAGCAGATATGGCTGCGCTGGAGCCTGTTGACCTGGAGCCATATTTAAAAAGTTGCGGGTTATATCGTCATAAGAGCCGCTACCTGGTTAAGACAGCGAAGATCATAACGGAGCATTACCTGGGTAAGGTGCCCGAGGATTTCAATGAACTGGTCAAACTTCCAGGAGTGGGAAGAAAGACGGCGAACGTGGTGATCAGCAGTGCTTTCAATAAACCGGCCCTGGCTGTGGATACACATGTATTCAGGGTTTCCAGACGTCTGGGTCTGGCAGACGGAAAAAGTACTCTGGAAGTTGAAGAACAGCTTAAGGAGGTTATCCCGGCCGCAGAGTGGAAAGATATTCATCACCGCCTGATTGCCCACGGGCGAAAAATATGTCAGGCCAGGAATCCACAATGTGAATCCTGCTTTCTGATAAATTTATGCCAATATGCAAGGGAGAGAAACAGTAAAAAATGACAGCAAAAAAGCTGAAACCTAAAGAGCTGCGCCTGGAGTATGACGCAAAAAAAATTAAGTTTAAAACCACAGACGAAGTTGCACCCCTGGAAGGAATGATCGGCCAGGAAAGGGCTGTAAAAGCAACCGAATTTGGGTTACGCATAAAAAGGCCGGGTTACAATATATTTATGACCGGATTAACCGGAACAGGGAAATCCAGCTATGCCCAGTCTATTATTAAAAAAATCTCTGCTGAAGAACCGGTTCCGGACGACTGGGTTTACGTTTATAACTTTGAGCATCCCGGCGAACCGATTGCCCTGAACCTGCCCGCTGGAAGCGGTTACGTTTTTTGTCGCAAGATAGAGGAACTGCTCGACGATCTGAAGGAAAGCATTCCCAAAGCTTTTGACGGCGATGATTACGAACGCCAAAAATCAGTATTCGTCAAGGAGTTCCAGGAGTCTAGGAGCGTTCTATTTGAAGAACTAAACAAGGTGGCCCAGGAACAGGGTTTTGCCCTGAAGCGGACCAGCTCCGGCTTTGTCACTATTCCGATCAAAGACGGGGAACAGATCAACGAAGAGGAGTATGCCAAGCTTGAACAAGCTGAGCGGGATGAGTTGGAAAAAAAATCTACCGAGGTGCAGTTAAAGGCAATGGAAATTATGCGCCGGGTGCAGCGTGTAGAAAAAGAGCTTAAGGAAAAACTGAAAGAGCTCGATCAGAAGATAGGCCTGGCAGCCATCGGACATCTTTTTAACGAGTTACATGAACAGTATGATCAGCATGAAGCGGTTAAAAAATACCTGGCCGCTTTCGAAGAGGACGTCCTTTCAAACCTGGCTGATTTTCGCGGTGAAGAAGAAGATCAGCAGAACCCCATGCTTTGGTTGCGGCGGCAGAGTCAGGAGCAGACCGATATTCGCTATACGGTAAACCTCCTGGTTGATCACCGTGATACTGAGGGAGCGCCAATGGTTTATGAAACCAATCCTTCATACTACAACCTGCTGGGCAGGGTAGAATATGAAAATCGCTTCGGTATGGTGGTTACCGATTTTTCAATGATCAAACCCGGTGCCCTGCACGAGGCAAACGGGGGTTACTTAATTCTTCAGGCGCGGGATGTGCTCACGGCAATGCAGTCCTGGGAAGTTCTTAAAAGGGTTCTCCGGACGAGGGAGATTAGAATTGAGAATATCAGCGAACATTTCGGCCTGGTGGCAATGGCTACCCTGCGCCCGCAGCCTATTCCCCTGAATATTAAGGTGATCATGATCGGTAACCCCTATATATATCAAATTCTTTACCATTATGACGAGGATTTCAGAAAGCTGTTCAAAGTTAAGGCTGATTTTGATATCGAAATGGACAGCTGCAATCACAATATTAAAAAAATGGCCGGTTTTATTGCATATCACTGCAATAAACAAAACTTGCGACCGTTTACACGGGAGGCAGTGGCGGAAATTGTCGGGTATAGTATGCGCCTGGCTGAGAACCAGGAAAAACTGAGTACCCGTTTTAACGAGATTGTCGACCTGTTATTTGAAGCTGATGCCTGGGCTGAACTTGATCAAAAAGAATTTGTAGGCCGTGAAGAAGTGGATAAATCCCTGAAAGAAATGATTTATCGATCGAACAAGTATGAAGAAAAAATAATCGATTCGATTCGCGATGGGGTTATACTTCTTGACCTGGATGGGGAAAAAATTGGCCAGGTTAATGCCCTGTCAGTCTTAAACCAGGGAGACTATGTTTTCGGACGTCCCTCGCGCATAACGGCTTCAACTTACCTGGGCCGGCGGGGAATAATTAACATCGAGAGAGAAAGTGATCTAAGCGGCAATATTCATAATAAAGGCGTTCTGATTCTGAGCGGGTTAATCGGCCAGTTATATGGCGATACAGTACCGATTAACCTGTCGGCAAGCATTTGTTTCGAGCAATCTTACGGGGGAGTCGATGGTGACAGTGCATCGGCGGCTGAACTGTTTTGTCTCCTTTCCAGTTTGGCCGAAGCACCGTTGCGCCAGGATCTGGCAGTAACCGGTTCGCTGAACCAGAAGGGTGAAATACAGCCCGTTGGTGGCATTAACAGCAAGATAGAAGGTTTCTACCTGGCCTGTAAAGCGGTCGGTCTGACCGGTAACCAGGGTGTGGTTATTCCTGCCCAAAACCGTCGCAACCTGATGCTTAAAAAGGAAATTGTCGATGAAGTTGCTGCCGGACGTTTTCATATTTACACAATAAAAACTGTAAACGAGGGGATTGAACTGTTGAGCGGTATGCCTGCCGGTTCACGAAACAAGGACGGTAGTTATCGCAAGGGCAGTTTTAACGCCAGGGTGGTAGAAAAGCTGAATCGTTATCACCGGACCCTGCAAAACGAGAAAGAAAGCCGACCCAGAAAAAAATAAAGTCCCGGCTTATGCGGTAAAATATTTGGAAGCAAATAAGGCAGGGAAGCAAAGCATGCATATCGTTCTGATCGAACCTGAGATACCTCCAAATACCGGCAACGTAGCCAGGACCTGTGTTTTAACCGGAACAAAGCTACACCTGGTGAAGCCACTGGGATTTTCCCTATCGGATAAAGATGTAAAACGATCCGGCCTGGATTATTGGCCTTATCTTGACCTGGAAGTGCATGATAATTTTTTTGCCCTGCAGGCGGGCTACCCGCAAGCGCGCTTTCTTTTTTTTTCAACAGGCGGAACAAAATACTATCACGAGATAAAATACAAGAATGACGATTTTATAGTATTCGGTAGTGAAACGAAGGGGCTGCCAGATAATGTTCTCAGGCAGGCAGAAGGATTAATCCGTGTTCCCATGATAGAACAAATACCACGGTCACTCAACCTGGGCAACACTGTAGCGCTTGTGCTCTATGAAGCCCTGAAACAACAGGGATTCCCAGGAATGATATAGTCAGGCAGACCTGGTTGGGAAACAAACCTGGTAATTGTAACTATGCTCCGGAATCAACTGGTGACAGGTGGTGGTTTGTCAGCAGAGTTTGCCTCCTCTGTTTTACGCCTGTCAAGGTAGTAGTGATGAAGCAGTACCTTGAGGGTGGCTGTAATCGGAATGGCCAGGATGATGCCAAGCAAACCCAGTAACTGTCCGCCGATCAGCACTATTATGATAACTGTAAGAGGACTTAAATCGGTGGCTTTGCCAAGGAAAAAAGGTGTAAAGACAAAGGCGTCAAGGATCTGTACAATGATATAAAGCAGCAAGATAAAGATGAAATTTGGCGTATCGGGCATTATAGCAAGTAACAGTGCCGGTACTGTCGCAACCACAGGCCCAATGTAAAGGATGATGTTCAGGGCTCCGGCCAGGATACCAAGCATCAGGGCAAAGGGCATGCCGAAAAAGGTTAAGCCCAGCCAGGTAAAAAGGCCGACAAAAAAACACTTTAGCAGGGTGCCGCGTATATAAGCCCCAACTTTTTCATCGACGATTCCCAGCAAATGAACAACGTTTTCTTTGTAGATCTGTGGGAAAAGCAGGGTAAGATTTTTTCTGGCCTTATCAAGGTCCTGGACCAGGTAAAAAACTAGAAATACCAGGGCCAGCAGAACCCAAACCCGGCTAAAGACACTCATCGACAGGCTGGTCAGGTTGCGCAAAATACCCTGGATATTGCCGGGAGCATCACGAATAACCTGGTTAGAATAATCAATGACACTGTCTGCCAGCTGAAGGTTAAAGCGGGCATCAAGCTCCTGGAGTTGGCCGATCAGGTGGGGCATCTCCTGGATTAGTTCATTGGTAAGGAAAAAGATCAACTGGCGCATTTCTATTATTAATCCGGGGATCAGCAGGTAAAAGAGTAAAATGACCAGGATGAGAATGATCAAAGAAGCGATCATGGCAGCCAGCAAAGGCTTAAAACGGATCTTGATCAGAAAGTTTACCAGGGGATTAATGGTGTAAACCAGAAAGAAAGCGATTATTATCAAAGATATGATCGGAGCAAGCTTGATAAGTGACCAGATCAAGATAAAGACTGCTGCCGCGATGAGGACAATTTTTAAAGCAAGGCGTGTTTCCCTGTCTTTGAGCACAGCATTGCTCCTTAGGATGATTTAGGGTTATTGTACCATAAAGAAGTGCTTAAAAAAAGTCTGGCGGTGCAAAGGATCTGTACCCGTTAGGTAGAAAAATAAGAATAGTAACTGAGAATAGGAGTTTGATAGCTTGACAACTGCAAATTTTGTTCATTTACACTGTCATACAGAATATAGTTTGCTCGACGGAGCGGCAAGAATCTCGGGGATGGTAGAACGGGCTGCCGAGTTGAACATGCCGGCAATAGCCATTACCGATCACGGGACGATGTTCGGGGTGATCGATTTCTACAAAGAGGCCCGGGCAGCGGGAATCAAGCCGATTATTGGTTGTGAGGTTTACATGGCGCTGCGCTCCCGCCTACAGAAAGAGGCAAGACGCGATGATTCCCAGTATCACCTGGTTCTGCTGGCGGAAAATGATACAGGTTACCGCAACTTGATGCACCTGGTATCCTGCGCATACACAGAAGGTTTCTACTACAAACCACGAATTGACCGGGAACTGTTAGAAAAACATCACGAAGGGCTAATTGCCCTCAGTGCATGCCTGGCCGGGGAAATACCGACTTATATTCTTGAGGGACAGGTTGAAAAAGCTTACGAAACCGCCCGTTATTTCAGGGACCTTTTCGGTGAGGAAAACTTTTTCCTGGAGCTGCATGATCACGGGTTGGCAGAACAGAAAACGGTTAACAGGGTTCTGGTTGAGATAAGCAAAAATGAAGGAATACCTCTTGTCGCTTCAAATGACATTCATTATCTGAAGCGTAATGATGCCGAAGTACACGACGTACTCCTCTGTATCCAGACCGGTAAAACAATTGAGGAAACGGAAAGAATGCGCTTTGATTCACAGGAGTTTTTCCTGAAAAGCGAAACGGAAATGGGTGAGCTGTTTGGTAGTTATCCTGAAGCAATGAGTAATACTCTGCGCATTGCTGAACGGTGCAACCTGGAATACGATTTCAGCCAGCGACACCTGCCCGAGTATGCTCTTTCGGAGGGGGTAAAAGCTCCGGATTATCTGGAACAGATCTGTTATGAAGGCTTAAAGGAACGTTATGCTGAGCTTACACCTGAGCTGGAAGAACGCCTTGAGTATGAACTGAAGGTAATCAGCCAGATGGGGTTTAACAATTATTTTTTAATTGTCTGGGATTTGATTGATTACGCCAAAAAAAACGGCATACTTGTCGGTCCCGGAAGGGGATCTGCCGCCGGAAGCCTGGTAGCCTATTGTTTGGGTATTACCAATATCGAGCCCCTGGGATACGGTTTGCTCTTTGAAAGGTTTTTAAACCCGGAAAGAATATCAATGCCTGATATTGATATAGATTTTTGTGATGATAAACGTGACAGGGTAATGAGTTATGTCTGTGAGAAGTACGGCCAGGAAAAGGTGGCCCAGATCATCACATTCGGAACAATGGCAGCAAGGGCCGCCGTTCGTGATGTAGGCAGAGCAATGGCTATTCCCTATGCTGATGTGGATAAAATAGCCAAATTGATTCCGATGGAACCGAAAATGACCATCAAAAGAGCCCTGGAACAAAGTAAAGAGCTAAAAACATTATATAAACAAGAAGATCTTTACCACAGGTTGCTTGATACGTCGATGGCTGTTGAAGGAATGCCCCGGCATGCTTCAACCCATGCAGCCGGAGTAGTTATAGCCCGGGAACCGCTGGTTAACTACGTTCCGCTTTATAAGGCCTCAGACAGCACCGTGGTAACCCAGTTCCCGATGACCACCCTGGAGGATCTGGGTTTGTTAAAAATGGATTTTTTAGGCCTGAAAACACTGAGTATTATTGGTGAGGCGCTGGAAAATATCACAAAAAGAAGCGGCCTGGATATTGAAATTGAAAACATTCCCCTTGATGACCAAACCACCTATGATTTGTTGACCCAGGGGGAGACAACCGGCATTTTCCAGCTGGAAAGTTCCGGTATGCGTTCAGTGCTGCGTGAACTGATGCCAAACAAGTTTGAAGATATTATTGCTGTTGTTGCTCTTTACCGGCCCGGTCCGATGGATCAGATACCAACTTTTGTTAAAAGTAAGCACGGTAAAAAGAAAATCAAGTATGCTCACCCGGTCCTGGAACCGATATTAAATGAAACTTATGGAGTTATAGTATACCAGGAGCAAATCATGGAAATTGCCGCACGGATGGCCGGGTTTTCACTGGGGCAGGCTGATTTGCTGCGACGGGCGATCGGTAAAAAGAAACTGGAGATTCTCGATGAACAGCGTGAGCTTTTTGTAAAAGGCTGTGTTGAAAACGGTTACTCGACTGAACTGGCGGTAGAGATATACGATTTAATCCTCAAGTTTGCTTCATACGGTTTTAATAAATCGCATGCAGCTGCTTATGCCATGATTGCTTACCAGACTGCTTACCTGAAAGCAAACTACCCGGTTGAGTACATGGCGGCAATAATGACTGTTTACTGTTCAAACAGCGATAAGGTGGCGTTGTACATTGCCGACTGTCGCCGCATGGGAATTGAAATAATGCCCCCGGATATAAATGAAAGTGAAACCCATTTTACAGTTGTTTCCGAAAAAAGGATCCGCTTTGGATTGGCTGCTGTAAAAAATGTAGGCCTTGGTGCGATTGAATCAATTGTGGAAGCGAGAAAAGAGAAACCGTTTATTTCCCTGCGTGACTTTGCATCACGGGTTGATATGAGACAATGTAACCGTAAGGTCCTGGAGAGCCTGATTAAATGCGGAGCTTTCGATTCGTTACGCGGCCATCGTGCACAATATCTTGCCGCCATGGATGACGTGCTGGCCCAGGGACAATGCCTGCAGAGGGATAGGGAAAACGGGCAGATGTCCATGCTTTCCTTAATGGAAAGCAGTGTGCAGGAAGAAATGCTGACCGATAACCTGGTTGACATTGAACCTTTTTCTGACAAGGAACGCCTTACCATGGAGAAAGAAATGCTCGGCCTGTTCATTTCGGGGCACCCCCTGGAACCATACCGGGAATTAATAGAATCAATGCAGAACCTGATCAGGTGTGCTGAACTGGCTGAAACAGGCGATAACAGGCAGGTTAAACTGGCCGGAATTGTGGTTGCCGTGCGAAAATTTTATACGAAAAAGAATAAGGAAATGGCTTTCGTTAAATTGGAGGATTTAACCGGCAGTGTTGAGCTGGTGATCTTTCCCGACTTATATGAAAAACAGGCGGACCAACTTGTTGAAGATAACCTGCTGGTTGTTGAAGGCAGAACAGACCTGAAAGAAGAAGAAGATATAAAGATTCTTGCCGAAGGGATCAACCCCCTGGTAAGGGATAAAAAATTATACCGCCTGGTTATTAAAGAAGGTAATGACCGGGCCCTTTTGGAAAACCTGAAAATAACCCTGGTTGCCGAAAACGGTGAAGTTCCGGTATGTCTTTTCTTCGAAGAAAATAAAAAGTTGCTTGTTCTGGGCGAAGAATACTGGGTGCGGGATCATCCGGCCTGCAAGGAAAGGCTGGAAAGTTTACTTGGCCGCGGAACGGTGGTAGAACAGGAATTAAAACCGGAAGTTAAGAGCTTGTTTAACCAGAGGGAGCTAAATCATTAATGAGAAAAATAGCAGTTTTGACCAGTGGAGGAGACGCTCCGGGTATGAATGCCGCAATCAGGGCAGTTGTGAGAAGGGGAATAAACCGGGGATTCAAAGTGGTTGGCATCAGGAGGGGTTTTGCCGGGCTGATGAACGGTGATGAATTTATAGAATTTAAGATGGGATCTGTTGCCGACATTATTCACAGGGGTGGTACAATCTTGCTCACGGCACGGGAAGAAGGCATGCACGACAAGCTTTTCCGGGCTGAAGCGGTAAAGTGCCTTAAAAATGCCGGCATTGAGGGCTTGATTGTGATTGGGGGAGACGGTTCTTTTCAGGGTGCGGCCGGTTTGCAGGATGAGGGTATAAGGGCCATCGGTATTCCGGGAACCATTGACAACGATATTAATGGAACGGACCAGACAATCGGTTTTGACACAGCAGTAAATACCATTTTGGATGCGGTAAACCGGTTGCGTGATACGGCAACGTCGCACGAGCGAATATTTATAATTGAAGTGATGGGCAGGGCTACCGGTTTCCTCGCTTTGGCCGCCGGTCTGGCCGGGGGGGCGGAGTCTATCCTGGTTCCGGAAGTTGATTTCGATCTGGACCAGGTCTGCGAACGGCTTCTGCGCGGCATTGAACGACGCAAATCGCACAGCATTATTATTGCTGCCGAAGGCGCAGTTGATCCGTTTGAACTAAACCGCGACATCAGGGACAGGATTAAAGCTGAAACCCGCATAACTGTCCTCGGGCACATCCAGAGAGGGGGTAGCCCCAGTGCTGTCGACCGCTTACTGGGCAGCAGGATGGGAGCAATGGCGGTAGATCTGCTTGAACAGGGACAAAGCGGTTATTTTACCGCCTATGTCGACCAGAGCCTGGTTCCTGTTCCCCTGCAGGTCAGCGGGGCAGGGAAAAAGCCTTTTCCCCGCGATATATATGAACTGGCTATGGATCTGGCCAGATAAAATGGGAAACCTGAAGGAGGTTGTGTATGCGCAGGACAAAGATTGTTTGCACGATCGGCCCAAGTACTGATACGGATGAAAGAATTGAGGCTTTGATCGAGGCCGGTATGGATGTGGCCAGGCTCAACCTTTCTCATGGAAAAAGAGAGGAACATCTGCGTTGGGTGGAAATGGTCAGAAAAGCCTCTTCCAACATGAACAGGAATATCGGGATACTTTTTGATACCAGGGGTCCGGAAGTGAGAACGGGTGACCTTGCCGAGGCAGTAGTTTTCCTGGAAGATGGTCAGGAATTTACCCTGACCACGGAACCGGTTATCGGAAGCAATAAGAAAGTATCTGTAACATACCCCGAATTGCACCATGACATTAACCCCGGCTGCCTGGTTTTAATTGATGACGGGCTAATCAGTCTTGAGGTGATCAGGGTTGAGGGCCAGGATGTCAAATGCAGGGTGATCAACGGTGGTGAACTGCGCAGTTACAAGGGTTTGAATACTCCTGGAACCAGGATCAACCTGCCGGCCATGAATATAGATGATCGTACTGATCTGAAACTGGCCCTGGATAACGAAATCAGCTTCCTTGCCGCTTCATTTACCAGAAACGCTGAAGATGTTCTGGAAATCAGGCGCCTGGTAGAAGAATACGGCGGGCAGATAATGATTTTGGCCAAGATTGAAAGCCGGGAAGGCGTAGAAAATTTTGACGGTATTCTCGAAGTTTCAGACGGGATAATGGTTGCCCGGGGTGACCTGGGAGTGGAAATACCGCCGGAGGAGGTTCCCCTTCTACAAAAAACATTTATTCGCAAGTGTAACCTGGCCGGGAAACCGGTAATTACTGCTACGCAGATGCTGGACAGCATGATTCGCAATCCAAGGCCGACCCGGGCTGAAGCCAGTGATGTGGCAAACGCAATCCTTGACGGTACTGACGCAGTAATGTTATCAGGCGAGACAGCAATGGGGAAATACCCGGTTGAGTCTGTTCAAACCATGAGCCGTATTGCGGTTAAAACAGAGGAGGGGCTTGATTATCAAAGCCTGCTATACAGAATGAGTTCGGCTACAAAAAAAACTGTTACCGATGCTATCAGCTACGCTACTTCTCATATAGCTGCCGAACTTAAAGCAGATGCCATATTAACTGCTACCCAGTCCGGTCAAACAGCCAGGATGGTTTCCAAATATAAACCGGAAGCACCGATAGTTGCTGTATCATCGCGCCGCCAGGTTGCCAATCAGCTGACCCTGACCTGGGGAGTTAAGGCAATAATCTGCCCCCCTGTAAATACAACTGATGATATGTTTACCAATGCTATAGAAGCTTCACTAAAGGAAAGGGTAATCAAGCAGGGCAATATGGTTGTTATTACAGCCGGAGTTCCTGTAGGAGTGTCAGGAACTACCAACTTGCTGAGAGTTGAAACTGTAGGAGAGGTGATTGTCAAGGGAACCGGGGTGGGAAAAAGCGCGTTATCCGGAAAAGCCTGTATTGTAAAGAGCGAAAAAGATCTTGATCGTTTTGAAGAGGGGCAGGTGCTGGTAGCGCGCAGTACGGGACTGGATTACCTGCCGGCAATTAAACGTGCTTCGGCCCTGGTAGCTGAAGAGGGCGGACTAACTTCACATGCTGCCATTGTGGCGATTAATCTTGGCAAGCCGGCTGTTGTCGGAGCTGATCAGGCAACCGTTAAGATTAACGATGGTGAGTTGATTACTGTTGATGCCATCAGGGGGCTGATTTACCGCGGCCAGGCTCATGTTCTATAAGTAAGGAGACAGGGAAAATTGATAAAAAATGAAACCTCAGCAAGGGTACGATACCAGGAAACTGATCAAATGGGTGTTGTTTACCACGCCAATTACCTGGTCTGGTTTGAAATAGGGCGCACCGAGCTGATGAGGGAAATGGAGCTACCGTATATTGAGTTTGAAAAGAGCGGCCTGCTTCTGCCGGTGTTAAAAGCATACTGTGAGTATAAACATTCTGCCCGTTATGATGATACTATTACCATAATTACCCGCCTGAGCAGCCTGCAAAATGTCAGGCTAACCTTTGATTATGAAGTAAAAAATGACACTAAACTACTGGCAAAGGGTTACACAGAGCATGCTTTTATCAATGAAAAAGGAAAACCGGTGGCCCTTAAAAAAACCAATCCTTTCCTGTGGAATCGTCTTTGTAGTGCCCTTGATTCGTCCTAGAAGCAAATGAAAATTCCGGTTGGGGTTGAAAATCAGTAGCTGAGGTTGTGGTGGTGAAGAACCAGTCCGCCTGGTAGTTTTGGATAAAAGAAGGTGGATTTTTGGGGCATTACCCGCCCCTGCTGCGCTCTCTTCAGGACATCATTAACAGGCAGTGTGTTGAGGATAAAGGCAGTTTCAGCGCTGCCTGATGATACAGCCTGCATTACTGTTTCCATATCATGCGGGTAAGAGAGCATATCCTTATCGGCTTCGTGGTTTTCTCCGGGAGCCAGCACAGGCCTGAGAATTTTTTCGTGCAGTAAAACCACTGGCAGGTGGGAACCATCTTCCTGATGCCCGGGTAAAAGAAAACCTGTTTTATCAGCAGTGATCATGCCGATACAGGGAAGTTCACTGTCATAAGCAGAAAGCTTATGCAAGTAACTATCTTCATTGATCTCATTTGTAGATCCATATTCAACGTATTTAAAGGAAGCATTTATTATTTTGTCCATTTCAGCCTTTTGTTTGCCGGTTAAAGGGGCTACCAAACGGTGTGTGGGGAGGACAAGCAGTCCGCGATCCTTCATGCTGACCAGGGCGGACAGGATGTAATTGCTGCCCATACCTTTTTTAGGTTCAGTGCTGTTTGCATAAGCCAGTGCAGTTTCATAACGATGGTGTCCGTCGGCTATGAGCAAAGGCTGACCGGCCAGGTAGGTGGTGATTTTCTCCTGGAGGCGCGGCTCGGTAATGGCCCGTAGTTGGTGGACCTGTTCATCATCTTTCCTGGTTTTAAAGAGAAGTCTGCCGGGCGTAGACTGGCTGAAAAGTGCATCGAACATATTGTCGGGATCGGGATAAAGAGTAAAAATGGGGCTGATATTGGTTTTCAGCTGTCCAAGCAGTTTGAGACGGTCTGCTTTTGGGGCCGACATGGTAAGTTCATGGGGCAGCACAGCATGGCTGGTATAATCTTCCACTTTAAGAGCGGCAAAGATACCCCGGCGGGTATATTCAGCAGAATTATAGGTAAAGCTTTGTTCATAGAGGTAATAGGCAGGATGTTTGTCTGCGCACAGGATATCTTGCTCAAGCCATTCAGTAAGGTTTTTTTCAGCCCTGGTGTAGTTGTTATTGTTTTCGTTATCCGAAGGGAATTTTTTCCCGTATTCAAGACGGACTATATTATAAGGGTTTCTTTTATGGAGGCGGTCTTGTCCATTGCTGTCAATAACATCGTAGGGAGGGGTAATTACTTCTTCCAACTGGGGCAGTTTGGTCAGGTTATAGCGAATTCCCCTGAAGGGTCGTATTTCAGCCATTATACCTCCTGGTAGTGCGTGTAATGGTGGAACAGTAATAGTGCATTTCTGATTCTAATATATCCTGACGGTTTATGCAACGTTGAGATTGCGATGGTTAATTGCCACAGCCTGAAAATTATGCTATACTTACGGGTGGTAATTTTAAAACGCACGTCCGGTGAGCAATAGCGGGTTGGCTTAAGGCTCCGGTATTGTGATGATGCGGGCGGTGGTTAAAACAAAGGAGGAAAAGGAATGGCCAAGGTAAGTATGAAACAGCTGCTGGAAGCGGGGGTGCATTTCGGACACCAAACCCGTCGCTGGAACCCCAAAATGAAAAACTATATTTTTACCGAACGAAACGGGATCTATATTATAGATCTGCAGAAGACCGTAAAGTTGATGGATACGGCTTACAATTTCGTGCGTGACCTGGTTGCTGAGGGAGGAAATATAGTTTTTGTCGGAACCAAAAAACAAGCCCAGGACTCGATTAAAACAGAAGCGGAAAGATGCGGTGCCCACTATGTTAATCACCGCTGGCTTGGCGGTATGCTGACCAATTTTAACACTATCCGCAGGCGCATAGACCGCATGCTTGAGCTGGAGCGGATGGAAGTGGACGGCACATTTGAAAGGTTAACCAAGAAAGAAGTATTAAACCTGGTTCATGAAAAGGATAAACTGAATAAATTCCTGAATGGCATCCGCAATATGAAAGATATTCCGGATGCCGTATATATAGTTGATCCGCGCAAAGAGAGGATTGCCGTTGCGGAAGCGCGAAAGCTGGATATTCCGGTTATTGCCATTGTCGATACTAACTGTGATCCTGATGAAATTGATTACCTGATTCCCGGCAATGATGATGCAATCAGGGCTGTTAAGCTTATCACATCGGTGATGGCCGAAGCGGTGCTCGAAGGCAAGCAGGTAATCGAAGCGGAAGATATTGAGGAAGAGCAGGAAACTGCAGCAGAGAAGCCTGCTGAACCAACTGTTGAAGAGGCTGCCCCAGAAGTAAAAGCAATTGAAGAAAAAGATACAGCCATTGAAGAAGCGGCACCTGAAGCTGACAGTGTGGAAGAAAATGTTTCCCCGGCAGAAGAAGATAAATAATTGAAGGAGAGTTGAAATAGATGCATATAGATGCAAAAGTGGTAAAAGTACTGCGCGAAAAGACCGGAGCCGGCATGATGGACTGTAAAAAAGCCCTGGTTGAAGCAGAAGGTAATGAAGAAAAAGCAATGGATATCCTGAGGGAAAAAGGTTTGGCTGCTGCTGCGAAGCGGTCAAGCAGAACTGCTAACCAGGGGATAATTGATTCTTATATACACATGGGTGGCAAGATTGGAGTCTTGGTTGAGGTTAACTGCGAAACCGATTTCGTAGCCCGCAATGATGAATTCAAGGAATTTGTGCGAAATTTATGTTTGCAGGTGGCAGCTACTAATCCTGCCTACCTGAAAAAAGAAGATGTACCGCAGGAGATTCTGGACAAGGAAAAAGAGATTATTAAAGCCCAGGCCCTGAATGAAGGAAAACCGGAAAAGGTTATCGAACGCATTGTTGAAGGACGCCTCGAGAAATACTATCGCGAGAACTGCCTGCTGGAACAGGCTTTTGTCAAGGACGAGGACGTGTCGATTAACGAGCTGCTGACCGCTTTGATTGCCAAAATAGGTGAAAACATTGTGATCAGGCGTTATAGCCGTTTTGAGATCGGCGAGGGTCTCGAAACCGAAGACTCTTGTTGTTGCAACTAAGGCCCTGATAAAGAGAACACTTAATTGTGTTCTCTTTTTTATTGGATTAAAGACTGGAACTGAGGTTGTACTAACCGACGGACAGAGAGGCAACAGGGGCGCTAAAAAATATCCGGAATAGCAGGTTGTTGAAAAATTACAGCGAATTATTTATCTGGAGGTGTCTTGTGGAAAAACCAATTTACAGCCGGGTTATACTCAAGTTGAGTGGAGAGGCAATGGCCGGTAACCTTGGTTTTGGCATTGATCAGGAAGTTATAGAGAGTATAGCATTACAGATAAAAGAAGTTACAAAATTAAAGGTTCAGGTTGCCATAGTGGTTGGCGGCGGTAACATCTGGCGGGGAGCCCAGGCCGGCCAAAAAGGTATGGACAGGGCAACAGCCGATTATATGGGCATGCTGGCTACCGTCATTAATGCATTGGCTTTGCAGGACGCCCTGGAACGCCATGATGTAGATACGCGGGTACAGACTGCGCTGGAAATGCGCCAGGTTGCCGAACCTTATATACGCCGCCGTGCTTTAAGACACCTGGAAAAAGGCAGGGTGGTAATCTTTGCCGGTGGAACAGGAAATCCCTATTTTTCCACTGATACTACAGCAGCCCTGCGAGCGGCTGAAATTGAGGCGGAGGTCATCCTGTTGGCCAAGGGCAAGGTGGATGCCGTATATGATGAAGATCCGCTGAAGAATCCAAATGCCCGTAAGTTTTCTGAACTAAATTACATTGAAGTAATTAACCAGGGACTTGGAGTTATGGATTCGACAGCAGCCTCGCTCTGTATGGACAACAAGATAAAACTGATTGTTTTCGGTCTTAACTTTGGTAACATTAAAAAAGTGATCATGGGAGAAAAAATAGGAACGATAATCAAGGGTGGGTGAGATATGTTAGATCTGGTATATTTAGATGCAGAAGAACGAATGGATAAAGTGATATCAGCATTTAAAAGAGAACTGGCAACCCTGCGGGCCGGAAGGGCCACTCCTTCGCTTTTAGATCGCATAGAAGTGGAATATTACGGTACTGCAACTCCGCTGAACCAGCTGGCGGGGGTAACAGCGCCCGAGCCGCGCTTGTTGGTAGTTCAGCCCTGGGATAAACAGGCCATCGGTGATATTGAGAAAGCTATTATGAAATCCGATCTCGGCCTTACACCCAACAGCGATGGCAGTATCATCAGGCTGGCTATTCCCCAGTTGACAGAAGAACGTCGCAAGGAACTGGTCAAGTTTATCCGAAAAAAGGCTGAAGAAAGCAAGGTCAATATTCGAAATGTCCGCCGTGATGCCAACGATGAAGTAAAACAGCTGGAAAAATCGGGAGACATTACTGAGGACGAACGTAGACGGGGGCAGGACCATATCCAGGAAATTACCGATAAAAAGATAGCCCAGGTTGATGAAGTTATGGATACAAAAGAGCAGGAACTGATGGAAGTTTAGCCGGAGGCGGAAAAGAAGCCGGTTTCAAAGAATCAATTATCCTTTAGCCGCACCAGTTGTTCTTGTTAATGTGAGAAAACAGCTACCATTTTGATTACAGCGGCTCTCTCGTTCAGGAGAGAGCCGTAGTTTATAAACGGCATTTTGGCAAAAAGTAAGATGTAAAGGCCGGAGGAGCCCGGGTGGGATAATTATGAAAAGCGATATGAGTGAAGTGGATCTGTTGAAGATAATTGAAAATGACAGGATTCCAGGGCACCTGGCGATAATTATGGATGGTAACGGCAGATGGGCCCAGGAAAGAGGTCTGCCGAGACAGGAAGGTCATCGCCAGGGTGTGGAAACCGTCCGGGATACGGTTAGAAATTGCAGTGATATCGGGATTAAAATTTTAACCCTGTTTGCCTTTTCCACCGAGAACTGGAAAAGGCCGGCCAGGGAAGTTAACTACCTGATGGGCCTGCCCGAGATTTATTTTAAAACTGAACTACCGGAATTAATGCGTAACAATGTCCAGGTGAGGATGATTGGAGATTTTCAGAAACTTCCGGGCAAGGTGCAAAAAGCTGTCCGCGAAGGAGCGGAAGCAACAAAAAATAACACCGGCATGGTTTTAATATTTGCGCTTAATTATGGGGCAAGGGCTGAAATATTAACTGCTGTAAACCAGATTGTTAATGATGCTGTTCAGAAAAACGATGCAGGCAGGATTAACGAAAAGCAGTTTACAAAATATCTTTATACGGCAGATTGGCCTGATCCCGATCTTTTGATTAGAACGAGCGGTGAAAAAAGAATCAGCAATTTTTTACTCTGGCAGCTTGCTTACAGTGAATTGTGGTTCACTGATGTATACTGGCCTGATTTTTCCAGAAAGCATTTGCTGGAAGCGGTATATGATTATCAGAATCGCAAGCGCAGATTTGGTAAAGTTTAAGGTCCGAGAGATAGTGATAACTGGATCTATCCGGGAGTTGGTGCCTAAATGTTATACCTGAGGATAATGTCTGCCCTGCTGGGCATTCCGATAATGCTGGGAGCGGTATTCCTTGGCGGACCATGGTATGCTCTTTTAATGCTTGTTGTGGTTAACCTGGGTATATTTGAATACAGTACAATACTGCAGGCAAGCGGTTATCGTGTCCCCCTGATAACCAGCTTTGCCGGAGTAACACTATTTTTGGCGGTAGTATACTTCCAACTTTTCGATTTAATATATCCACTGGTAATGATTCTTTTTACTGCTTTATTCGTAATATCCCTGTTTAACATGGATCGGAAGAGCATTCATGACGCGGCTATTTCATTCTGGGGAATTATTTACCTGGGCGGTCTTAGCGGTTACCTGATTTTAATCAGAATGATGCCAGAGGGAGCCCTTTATACTTACATGCTGCTTGCCGGAGTGTGGTTGCATGACAGCGTGGCTTACTTTATAGGCAGTAAATGGGGTTTACATAAGTTTTCTCCTTCAATTAGCCCGAAAAAATCGGTGGAAGGATCTGTTGCCGGGATTCTGGCCGCGGTACTTTTGTTTTTTTCAGCTGTAATTTTAATGCCCGATATAATGCCTTTCAGTCCCGGCGCAGGAATACTTTTCGGTCTCGGTATAGCCGTTTTCGCCCAGTTGGGAGATCTGCTAGAATCCGCCCTGAAAAGACAGCTTGCAGTTAAAGATTCAGGCAAACTGATACCGGGACACGGGGGAATCCTTGACCGTTTTGACAGTATGCTGCTGTGTGCACCTTTTGTTTATTATTTTTTTACCCTATTGAATATATCTTTATGAACAGGTGAGTTATGAAGAAAATTGCATTAATCGGTTCAACCGGTTCGATCGGCAGGCAAACCCTGGAAGTAATTACGTCCCTGGGCGAACAGTACAGGGTAGTGGTGCTGGCTGCCGGAAAAAACGATCAGCTGATAGCCGAACAGGCGAAAAGATTCAGACCGGAGATGGTTTCCCTATTCGACAATGAAGCTGCAGAACGCCTGAAAAAATCTCCCTTGCCGGAAAACATAGCAATAACTTCCGGCCTTGAGGGTCAAATTGCCGCAGCTGAATGGCCGGAAGCTGAGCTTGTTGTTATGGCCCAGGTTGGATTCAGTGGTTTTCAACCACTTATCGCCGCCCTTAAAGCCGGTAAAACGATAGCTCTTGCTAACAAGGAATCGCTTGTTGTGGGGGGGGATCTGCTTGAACGCCTTAACCTGCTTGACAGAAAGAGAATTATACCGGTTGACAGTGAACATTCGGCTATCTGGCAGGCTATTGGTACGGCGAAACAACAGGAAATATCAAAAGTTTACCTGACTGCATCGGGCGGACCATTTTTCGGTATGCCAGGGGAACAGCTTGAACGAGTAACCCCTGAGCAAGCCCTGAAACATCCCAATTGGTCTATGGGTCCTAAAATCACCATTGATTCAGCAACAATGATGAATAAGGGCCTGGAGGTTATCGAGGCCAGGTGGCTGTTTGACCTGGAGCTAAGTCAGATAAATGTAGTTGTTCACCGGCAAAGTATTGTCCATTCTATGGTAGAATATATTGATGGCACTGTAATGGCCCAACTGGGCAGTCCGGATATGAGAGCACCGATACAGCACGCCCTTACATTTCCGGCCCGAAAAAAAGGATTGATTAAGGCATATAATCCTTTCGGCAGCCTGACCTTTGAGGAACCGGACCGAAAGAATTTTCCCTGTCTTGACCTGGCTTACCGTGCTTCTGAAGCGGGCGGAACCATGCCGGCAGTTTTAAATGCTGCCAACGAAGTTGCCGTTAAATATTTTTTAAAAGAAAAGATCAAGTTTACCGAGATACCGGTGGTAATTGACGCGGTGATGGCCGATCATCTGCCGGTGAGAGATTATTCTCTCGAGGATGCAGTTAAAGCTGATCTGCAGGCTCGTGAAAAAGCGGAGTTGGTTGCAGGGCAGCTGATTGGAAGGGTGAGATAGTATGCAGACATTTATTGCCGCCATTTTTGTATTTGGCCTTTTAATCCTGGTTCATGAACTGGGACATTATTATGCCGCCAGGTTAACCGGTATTAAAGTGCTGGAACTGGCGATAGGATTCGGACCAAAACTGACCGGCTGGAGTAAAAACGGAATTGATTACTCGATCAGGGTATTCCCCCTGGGTGGTTTCTGCCGGATGCTGGGTGAAAACCCGGAAGAAGCTGAAGAACCCGATAGTTTTCCCCAGAAACCGGCTTTAAGCCGGGCCCTTGTTTTAGTTTCGGGAGCCCTGATGAACCTGGTCCTGTCGATTGTAGTATTTTTTATCATTTTCTTTTTTATTACCGGGGTGCCTGGTTATGACAGCTCGGCCATCGGTTACATTATCGAAGAGGCGCCTGCAGAAGAAGCCGGATTGCAGGAGGGTGACAAAATTATCTCGATTAACGGGATTGAGGTTGATGAATGGCATGATGTATTAAGAGAAATATCTAGCAGACCGGAAGAGAAGATAAACCTTCTAGTTGCCCGAAACGGGACCGAATTAAGTTACGAACTGGTAACAGTTGTTTCGGAAGAGACCGGCAGCGGTATGATCGGGATTGGACCGGAAATGCCCAGGTTCCGTTTTTTGACTTCACTGAAAATCAGCCTGGAGCGTTTTGCCATGGTTATAGGATCTATCTTCCAGGTTTTCACCGGCCAGGCGCCGCTGGATGTAACCGGACCGGTTGGGATTATTTTCGTTATCGGGGAAGTGGCTCAAACCGGTTTTGTCAATCTGCTGCTACTTATGGCCCTGATCAGCATCAGCCTGGGAATAATGAACCTGCTGCCAATCCCCGCTCTGGATGGAGGGCGCCTGTTTTTCCTGCTGGTTGAAGTGGTGCGTGGAAAGAGAATAGACCCTGATAAAGAAGGTTTTGTTCATTTTATCGGTTTCGCCCTGCTTATTCTGTTGATCCTGTTCATAACTTACCAGGATCTTCTGCGCTGGGTGATAGTGCCGAGCAATTAAGTGGTGATACTTAGTGGTAGCCCCGGAACGCAGGATTTCAAGAGCTGTTAATGTTGGTGGGGTCAGGGTTGGTGCCGGAGAACCGGTTGTGATACAATCAATGACCAACACCAACACGGCAGACTATTCTGCAACCCTGGAACAAATCAGTATTCTGCATCAAAGAGGTTGCGAATTGGTCAGAGTAGCAATTCCCGACAGCAGGGCGGTTGAAGCCCTGGAGAAAATTGTCGCGGAAAGCCCTATCCCGGTTATTGCCGATATTCATTTTGATGTTAGCCTGGCTCACCTGGCTATTGAAAAAGGTGCAGCCAAGGTGCGGATAAACCCCGGTAATGTTGGCGGAGCAGATAAAATGTTAAAACTGGCTGAAAAAGCCGGGGTTTTCGGGGTACCAATTCGGATTGGGGTTAATGCCGGTTCACTGGAAAAAAAGATTGCCGATAAATTCGGTGGGGCAACTCCGGAAGCGCTTGCCGAGTCAGCCTACCGCTATACAACAGTACTGGCTGATGCCGGTTTTGACGATGTTGTGGTATCCATTAAAGCTTCCGATGTATATACTACTATCAATGCGAATCGCCTTTTTGCCGAAAAAACCAATTACCCTATTCACCTTGGGGTTACTGAAGCCGGGACTCCCGGGCAGGGTGTAATAAAAAATGCTATCGGTATCGGTACCCTTTTGGCAGAGGGTATAGGCGACACTATCAGGGTTTCCCTGACGGCTCCACCGGAAGAAGAGATTGAAGCAGCCCGTGGTATACTGCAGGCTCTTGGCCTGCGGGTTTTCGGGCCGGAGATTATCTCCTGCCCAACCTGCGGCCGGTGTGAAACCGACCTGATTTCACTGGCGAAAAAAGTTGAGGAAATTCTCAAGGATTACCAGGGACCGATTAAAGTAGCCGTAATGGGTTGTGCGGTTAATGGTCCCGGAGAAGCACGTGAAGCAGACATTGGTATTTCAGCGGGTAAAAGGAACGGGATTCTATTTAAAAAAGGAAAGGTAATCAGGACAGTAAACCAGGAGAAGCTGCTCGAGGTATTCCGATCAGAGCTGGCCCTGTATGAAAAAGATAACAGCCTTAATACCTGAAGGGAGAAAACATTTGAAAGTTGCAGCAATAATACCCGCATACAATGAAGGACTTACGATCGGCAACGTCCTGGATGTTCTTGTTCGAAACAGGAATATTGAAGAGATTATCGTCGTTAGCGACGGGTCAGTAGATGATACAGTACGAAGGGCAGCTGCTTATGAAGGAGTTATGGTGGTAGACCTGTTGGAAAACAGGGGAAAAGGTGGTGCCGTAAAAGCCGGCCTGGATCAGACTGACGCCGAGGTGATCCTGGTTCTTGATGCCGACTTGATCGGTTTAACGGGCGCCCATATAAAATCGCTTCTCGAACCGGTAACGAAGGGTAAAGCCCTGATGTCTGTGGGAATCTTTGAAAAAGGACGGGTAGCGACAGATTTTGCCCAGAAAGTAGCTCCTTTTTTATCCGGACAGAGAGCAGTGCGGCGGGATTTGCTGGAAAACATCTCTAATCTAGATCTGACCCGGTTCGGTATCGAAATTGCCCTGCATGGTTATGTTGAAGAGAATGAAATCACTACTGAAATAGTCCAGCTCGAAGACCTTTCGCACGTGATGAAAGAAGAAAAGTTAGGGTTGTGGAAGGGAATGTCAGCGAGGGCAAAAATGTACTGGGAAATCATCAGGTACGTGGCAAAAATTGATATTAATGATCATTGATGAGGCCCCTGTTATTTAATGCAGGCAGCTTTTACAAAGCTTTGCAGTGTTGCCAATATACAAGCTTTGTGATAAATTTATATAGATGAAGTTTTTTCTCGAGTCAAGGGTGGGTTTTCCCACTCTTTCATATTAATAGGAGAAAAGATTTGTCACGGAAAACGGTAAATCGATGTTTTGGGCGGGGGGATGCATATTGACCAGGGAAGAAAAAGAGAGAGAACTGGTAGCGCTAATTGAGCCGCTGGTTGAGGCAAAAGGATATGAATTGGTCAAGCTTAGTTATGCAGCCCGACGCCACGGTTTATTGCAGCTGATCATTGATCACGAAAAAGGTATTACTGTTGACGACTGCGAGTTGATCAGCAGGACTGTTTCGGATCTGCTCGATACGGAAGATCCAATAGAACATGCTTACAGCCTGGAGGTGTCTTCACCCGGACTTGAAAGGCCGCTGACCAAGGCAGAACATTTTAAGCGGTTTCAGGGCGAAAAAGTGAAGGTCAGAACCAGTGAGGCTGTTTCTGATTCCGAAAAATTCGCAGTTACCCTGGTTGATGCCTCGGACAAACATGTTACGGTTCAGGCCGAAAACGGTACAAAAACTGATATACCATATAATCTGATTAAAAAAGCGCATTTATGGTATACAAAAAACGACAAAAAGAATTAAATACCCGGGTGAAAGGAGGTTGAGAAAAACTGTGAACAAAGAACTATTTGCCGCGATTGACATGCTGGAGAAGGAAAAGGGTATCAGCAAGGAAGTACTGTTTGAAGCGTTGGAAGTAGCCCTGGTTTCAGCTTACAAAAGAAACTTTCAGTCAGCTCCGGCAGTAAGTGTTAACATTGATCGCGATTCAGGCGAAATAAAGGTATTTTCTCAATTGAAAGTGGTGGAAGATGTTGAATCTGATCAGCAGGAAGTAAGCTTGTACGAAGCAAGGGTTTATGACCCGCGCTGCCAGGTAGGGGATATTGTCGAAATGGAAGTTACCCCCCAGGAGTTTGGACGGATTGCCGCTCAGACAGCCAAACAGGTTGTGATTCAGCGTATCAGGGAAGCAGAGCGGGAATTGATTTTTGAAAGTTTTGTTGATCGAACCGAAGAAGTAATTACAGGGCTGGTCCGCCGCTTTGAACAGAGGAATGTAGTGATTGATCTGGGCAGGACAGAAGCAATTATGCCTGTTGACGAGCAAATACCATACGAGCGTTACCGCCAGGGTGAACGGGTTAAAACTTTTATTGTGGAAGTCAAGAAAACAACTAAAGGCCCACAGATCATTGTATCAAGAACCCATACAGGTTTCTTAAAAAGACTTTTTGAGATGGAAGTACCCGAGATATATGAGGGAATAGTGGAAATAAAAGCAGCAGCGCGTGAAGCAGGGTACCGTTCGAAGCTGGCTGTTCACTCCAACAATAAGGATATTGATCCCGTTGGTTCCTGTGTTGGTCCGAAAGGAAGCAGGGTACAGGCAATCAGCAATGAGTTGAAAGGCGAAAAGATCGATATTGTCAAGTGGAGCGAGGAAACGGAAGAATATATTGCCAATGCTCTCAGTCCGGCCAAGGTTGCCTCTGTTATCCTTGATTCTGAAAACAAGACTGCTACTGTTGTGGTTCCTGATAGCCAGCTCTCGCTGGCAATTGGTAAAGAAGGACAAAATGCCAGGCTTGCTGCGAAGATAACCGGGTGGAAAATTGATATTTCCAGTGAGACTCAGTTCACCGAAAAGAGCCTATCGGCTATCGGTTTATCCGATCAGCCGCCGGAAGACGACAGCAAGGTTGAGGAAGAAACTGCTTCAGGCGAAGTTGTAGCAGCTGAAGAAATTGCAGAAGAAGAGGAAACCGGGGAGGAACCGGTCAGTAATGGTTAAAAGAAAAAAGATACCTTTACGGGTTTGCCTGGGCTGCCAGGAGAAAAAGCCCAAGCAGGAACTGGTCAGGGTGGTCAGAACACCCGCTGGCGAGGTTTTGCTGGATCCGACCGGGAAAAAGGCCGGGCGCGGGGCTTATATATGCCCCTGTGAAGAATGCTTGCGTAAGGCGGTCAAGGGCAGACGTCTCGAGAAGAACCTGCAGCAGCATATTCCGGAAGAGCTTGTTGCCTCGATTGCCTTAACCTTGAAAAGTATTGCAAAAGAAGATTGACTGGGTTACAGATTAACCGGGGAGGGCCCACTTGATGGAGGTGTAGTGTATGAGTAAGGTGAGAGTTTATGAGTTGGCAAAAGAGCTTGGAACTACAAGTAAGAAATTGATTGAGGTTATGGAAGGTATGGATATTGCGGTCAATAACCATATGAGCACTTTGACCGATGATGATGCCAAAAGAGTTATGGCTATATTAACCGGCCGATCGAAAGAAAAGAAGTCGCAGGAAGCTGTGCCGGAAGCTCCGGCGAAAGAGGTTGTTCAAAAAGAAGAGCCTGCCAAAACCGTCCGTAAGAAGGTAAAGAGCGAAGAGAGCGAGGCCCCGAGCAGGAAGGCAAGAAAAGCGATCCAGGAAGAAAAACGGGCAGCCATGCTGAAAGCAAAGAGACCGGTTCTTAGGCTGGAAGGTCAGATTACGGTGGCCGAGTTGGCAGGAAGAGTTGAAACCACTCCTGCTCAGCTGATTAGTTACCTGATGGATATGGGGGTAATGGCCAATATTAACCAGCCCCTTAATCCTGAAACAGTTGAGCTGGTGGCTGAAGAGTATGGTTATGATTTTGATTATGTTGAGGATCCGGTTGAAGAGGAATTACTTTCATTCGGTGATGAAGAAGATAACCTAAAAGAAATTAACCGCAAGCCGGTTGTGACTGTTCTAGGGCATGTCGATCATGGGAAAACTTCTTTACTGGATGCTATTCGAAACGCCAATGTAACGGCAGGCGAGGTAGGAGGAATTACCCAGCATATCGGGGCTTACCAGGTTAAAGTTAACGATAAAAAAATAGTATTCCTGGACACTCCCGGTCATGAAGCTTTTACAGCGATGAGAGCCAGAGGCGCCCAGGTTACTGATATTGCCATCCTGGTTGTTGCTGCCGATGATGGTGTAATGCCCCAGACTGTTGAAGCGATTAACCACGCCAAAGCGGCCCAGGTTCCCGTGCTGGTTGCCATAAACAAGATTGATAAACCTGATGCCAACCCGGAAAGAATTAAACAACAGCTGTCCGATCACGGTCTGGTTACGGAAGAGTGGGGTGGAGATACCATATTTGTTCCGGTCAGTGCTATTCGTGGTGACGGCCTGGAAGAATTGCTGGAGATGGTTTTACTGCTGGCAGAGGTTGCCGAGTTAAAGGCCAGCCCGGAAAGGGCGGGTAGAGGAACCGTGATTGAAGCAAAACTTGACCGGGGACGCGGCCCGGTGGCAACAGTGCTTGTCCAGGACGGAACTTTACAGATCAGCGATCCGATTGTTTGCGGTTCAATTTCTGGAAAAGTCAGGGCAATGACCAATGAACGCGGAGAGAGAGTAAAGTCGGCGGGTCCGTCAACCCCGGTGGAGATCCAGGGGTTAAATGATGTGCCGATGGCCGGTGATTTGTTCCAGGTTGTCAGTGACGACCGTGTGGCCAGGCAGGTTGCTGAAAAAAGAGCAGTTAAAATAAAAGAAGCAACCAACAGGGTCCAAAGGGTTACCCTGGATGACCTGTTTAAACAAATCCAGGAAGGTGAAGTTAAGGAGCTGAACCTGATTCTCAAGGGTGACGTGCAGGGATCGGTGGAAGCCCTGCAGGATGCTTTGTTCAAACTAAGCCTTGAAGAAGTTCAAATTAAAATTATTCACACCGGGGTGGGAGCGATCAGTGAATGGGATGTGATGCTTGCTTCCGCTTCAAATGCCATAGTGATCGGGTTTAATGTTCGCCCATCCAGTAATGCCAGGAAGGTAGCAGAGCACGATCAGGTAGATATAAGGCTCTACCGGATTATTTATGAAGCGATTGAAGATATAAAGGCCGCTGTAACCGGAATGCTGAAACCGATTATGAAAGAGGTTATTCAGGGCCAGGCCGAGGTAAGACAGCTTTTCAAGGTATCACGGCTGGGCAGTATTGCCGGTTCGCATGTAATCGAAGGTAAAATAACCCGTAATGCCCTGATCCGGGTGATTAGGGACGGAACTGTCATCCTTGACAACGCCCGCATCGATTCACTTAAACGTTTTAAGGACGATGTGCGAGAGGTCATGAGCGGCTATGAGTGCGGAATACTGCTTGAAAATTACAATGACCTGCATGAGGGCGATATAATTGAGGCCTATGTTATGGAGCAGGTTGCCCGCTGATAAACACTGTTTCCAAAAACAGCTGTTACAACCCGGCGGAGCTGCCTTGCCGAATAATAGCAGTTAGCTTATATGCCATGTCGGAGGAATTAGTGATGTCAGAAAACAGGGTAAGAAGAGTAGCAGGACAGCTAAAAAAAGATCTCAGCCAGATTATCGGCAATGAGATAAAAGACCCCAGGGTCGCCGGACTGACCAGTGTTACAGAGGTGCAGGTAACCCGTGATTTGCATTATGCATCAGTGTATGTAAGTATATTCGGCACAGCCGAAGATAAAGAAAAAACCCTGCAGGCACTGAATGGAGCTGCCGGTTATATACGCAGTGAAGTAGGGAAGCGAATCAGGTTAAGACATATCCCGGAAATTAATTTTTTCCTTGATAATTCCATCGAATACGGAGCCCATATCGAAAGCGTTATTAAAACGCTGAAGGAGGAAGAACAGGGCGATAATGAGTGACCGGGACAAGATAATTGAGATTATCTCCAGGGAGAAAAAGTTTTACCTTATTTCGCACATGCTGCCTGATGGAGACAGCATCGGTTCCCTGCTGGGCATGGGTATGGCTTTGAAACTGGCAGGTAAAAAAGTTAATATGTATACACCAGGACACTTGCCAAGCAAGTATAGCTTTTTAAAAGGAGCGGACCTGGTAGAAAACGATCAGTTCGGTGAAGATGAAGAAGCCACTGTTATAGTGCTTGACAGCAGTGATCCAGAGCGTCTCGGTGAATTACGCGATGATGTAATGAAATTCAGCAGGATAATAAATATCGATCACCATGTTACCAATCAACGCTTTGGTAACTATAATCTCGTTGATGCTGAGGCGTCTGCAACAGGTGAAATTGTATATAAAATTCTCAGTGATGCCGGTTTTATTATAAACAAAGGTGTTGCTGAATCGTTATACGTGGCAATCTCTACCGATACCGGTTCTTTTAAGTTTGACAATACAACTTCGCAAACCCACCTGGTTATCGCCGAGCTGCTTCAATATGAACTAAGTCCGGGTCAGCTTTCACAGCGTGTTTTTGATGAACGACCGCTTTCATTTTACATATTGCTTCGGGAAGCGCTATCAGGGTTGGAGATGTTCGGAAACCGCAGAATAGCTGTTATGACCCTCAGTCGGGATATCCGCCAGCGAAGCGGGGCGACCAGTGATGAACTCGAAGGAATAGTTAATTACAGCCGCAATATTGAAGGGATAGAGCTGGGCATATTGTTCTATGTTGATACTACAGAAGAAGTCAAAGTTGGTTTTAGATCGAAACAGCTGGATGTTAGCGAACTGGCCGGACGCTTTAACGGCGGGGGACATGTGCGAGCAGCCGGATGCCGGATCAAGGGAGATTACGAGACGGTTAAAAACAGGGTTATTGCAGAAGCAGAGAAAATGCTGCAGAGTTACCCGGCCTGAAGGAGCCTGCCCAGTGGATGGAATTGTGGTAATTAATAAACCGGAGGGGCTAACTTCACACCAGGTAGTGAGCAGAATACGCCGCATATTTCCGGGAGTAAAAGCAGGCCACAGCGGAACCCTCGATCCTATGGCTACAGGAGTTCTGCCCGTTTGTCTAGGCCGGGCTACCCGCCTGGTGGAATATATAATAGGGCAGCCTAAAAAGTACCGGGCTGAAGCAACACTGGGTACGGAAACTGACACGGAAGATGCAATGGGAACAATAATTTCCAGAAAAAAAGTGCCCGCCTTCAATGATGAATTTCTGAAAGAAATTCTAGATTCTTTCCAGGGTGAAATTGAGCAGCTTCCTCCGCTTTACTCTGCTGTAAAGCACAGGGGCAAACCGCTCTACCACTGGATGAGAAAAGGTGAGATACCACCGCGCCGCAAACGAAAAGCACATATTTACAGAATTGAAATGCTGTCTTTTAACCTGGCAGGAAAACCGGTTATTCAATTTGATGTGGAATGCTCCAAGGGAACATATATCCGCACCCTGGCGGCTGATATTGGTGCAAAATTAGGCTGCGGTGCTCATCTGTCTGCTTTAACCAGGCTGAGAGTCGGACCTTATACCCTGGAGGATTCTCTTAAACTGGATCAACTGGAAAGTGCCGCTGCCGGCAATGATACTAATAAATTTTTACAAGCGCTGGATTCAGCGCTGCTGCATCTGCCGGCACTGATCCTTGCTAAAAAAGACGTCGATGCACTTAAGTTTGGACAGGCACTGGCAGCCGAAGAGAGATTCAGGGAATGCGGTGGAGAAAAAGGTCCTTATCGTATATATCGCGAAAGTGGTGTATTTGCCGCCCTGGCAGCATTTGTAGATTCGGCTGAAGGCTGTAAACTAAAAACAGTAAAGTATCTTGAAAGGTGATTGTTTATGGAGATAATTAATGGCAGCGATCGCCTTCCGCCAACCAATAAGCCGCTTTATTTGGCACTGGGTAATTTTGACGGGGTTCACCGCGGTCACCAGGAAATAATCAACAAAACTGTTGAACGAGCTGCCCGGGAAGGGGGAGTAAGCGCTGCTTACATTCTTAATCCCCATCCGGCTATAGCCCTGATGCAGGATAGAGGCATGGCTTTGTTAACCGATATTGTCGATCGTGCTGAAATTATGGGTGAACTGGGTTTGGATTACCTGATCATGGAAACGTTTAACGGTGATCTGCCAGGATACACACCGGAAGAGTTTATTGCCAAAATATTAAGGGATAAATTATCTGCCAGGGGTGTATTCATCGGTGACAACTATCGTTTTGGCAGTAAGGGCGCCGGAAATGCTGAAACCCTTCACCTGTGGGGTGAAAGGGTCGGTTTTACTGTTGATGTAATTCCTATAGTATATTATGAACAGGAAAGAGTTAGCAGTTCGCTGATTCGTTCATTGATTAGCGAGGGAGAGGTAAAAAAGGCAGCCGATTACCTGAATTATTATTTTTACAGGCATGGCAGGGTGATCAGGGGTAGCGGTATCGGTAAAAGCAGGCTTTTCCCCACGGCTAACTTAATTGCTTCCCAGGGTTTGCTGTGGCCTGGCCAGGGTGTTTACATGACTGCTGTGGGCAGGCTTGAGGATGAACTCCTTTACGGTGTTACCAATGTAGGGGCAAAACCTACACTTCAACAATATGATGAAAAAGTAGTGGAAACCCATATATTAGATTACAGCAAGGATATTTATAACCGCGAGATCAGGATCTGCTTCCTTGAAAAAATAAGAGAGACAAGAAAGTTTAGTTCTCTTGATGAATTAAAGATGCAAATTGAACAGGATATAAACAGGGCAAAGTTAATGCTGCATAACTTTAAACAGGAAACAAATGGTAAAGGCCGTTCTTTACAAGCCGGTTGTTCTGTGCTAAGATCATAACAATATGAACCGCGGGCAAGGTTTAACGATAATCCCGACGTTGTTCTCTGCCGGCGGGGATTTAAAAAAAGGGAGGATAAACAATGCTTGATCAGAATAAAAAACAGCAGATCATTGATCTGCACAAGAGACACGATGGTGATACAGGATCACCGGAAGTACAGATTGCACTGTTGACAGAAAGAATTAATTATCTCACTGAGCACCTGAAAGTTCATAAGAAAGACCACCATTCGCAGCGGGGCCTTCTGAAGATGGTCGGCCAGAGAAGGGGTCTGCTGAATTATCTTCGCGACAAGTCACCGGAACGCTATCAGGCGATTTTAGCGAAACTGGGCTTAAGAAAGTAATTACAAGCACGGGGGCCTGTCCCCCGTGTTTTAACTTGCGGCAGATAATTAACATGAGTATAGATGTTTTTGTGGAATACTGGTTTTAAGGTTTAACTAAGATGTTTTGAGAGGAGTCAACTGAGGATGCAGATCTATGATCTTGAATTACAGGGAAGAAAGATGACTTTAGAAACAGGCCGACTGGCCAAGCAGGCCAGTGGGGCTGTTTTAATGCGTTACGGGGACACGGTAGTCCTGGTGACGGCAACTGTATCGGATGAACCGCGTGAAGGAATTGACTTTTTCCCTATGACGGTCGATTATGAAGAAAGACTTTATGCCGTGGGTAGAATACCGGGTGGTTTTATTAAACGCGAAGGAAGGCCAACCGAGAGGGCAATTTTAGGCTGCCGCCTGACTGACCGCTCGCTGAGGCCCTTATTCCCTAAAGGATTTCATCATTCTGTCCACATTGTTTCAACAGTATTATCAATGGACCAGGATTGCCCGCCGGAGCCACTTTCGATAATTGGCGCTTCGGCAGCGCTTTCTATTTCAAAAATTCCCTTTGCCGGACCGGTAGCAGCGGTAATTGTTGGACTGGTAGATGGTGAACCGGTGATTAATCCAACCAGGGAAGAAGCGGACAAAAGCGACCTGCACTTGATGCTTGCCGGAACGAAGGAAGCGGTAATGATGGTTGAAGCAGGAGCGAAAGAGATTGACCGCGCCGATGTGCTGAAATGCATTCAGGCCGGCCACGAGGTTATCAAAAATATTGTTTCTGTTCAGGAGCAGATGGTTGCCGATACAGGCCAGCCCAAAATTGAAGTTGAAGTTTCGGAACTACCGGAAGATTTGGTTAATGCAGTTGAAGGCGATTTAAAGGATGAAATTACCACAGCGCTGCATATCAATGAGAAGCAAGAGCGTGAAGAAAAGCTGGCATTAATCAAAACCAGGCTGGTGGAAGATTACCTGGAGAGATTTCCTGAAAATGAAGTTGAACTGCGCAAGATTTTCGAAAATACCCTGAAGTCTACCATGAGAGAACTGGTAGTTACCAAAGGAATGCGGGCCGATGGGCGCAACCCGGAAGAGATCAGACCGATTACCTGTGAAATATCCACTTTGCCCCGTACTCACGGATCGGCTATTTTCACAAGGGGACAGACCCAGGTGTTGAATATCTGTACCCTCTCGGCACTGCGTGATGTCCAGATTCTCGACGGGCTGGGAATAGAAGAATCTAAACGATTTATTCATCATTATAACTTCCCCCCTTACAGTGTAGGGGAAGCTGGTTTTATGCGTGGACCGGGACGTAGAGAAATCGGACACGGGGCTCTCGCGGAACGGGCGCTTGAAGCGGTAGTTCCTGAAGAGGATGATTTTCCCTATACAATCAGGCTGGTATCTGAAGTGCTCGAATCAAACGGTTCGACCTCTATGGCCAGTGTCTGTTCAGGTTCGCTCTCGATGATGGACACCGGTGTTCCAATTAAAAGGGCGGTTGCCGGTATTGCCATGGGACTAATCAAAGAAGGCGATGAAGTGGTTGTGCTATCCGATATCCAGGGGCTGGAAGATTTTCTGGGCGACATGGATTTTAAAGTTGCCGGAACTGAAAAAGGTATTACTGCCCTGCAAATGGATATCAAGATTAAAGGTATATCGGACCAGATCCTGGAAAGTGCCCTGGAACAGGCTGACCGCGGGTACAAGCATATTCTGGGTATTATGAATGAAGCAATCGGTTCGCCGCGTGAAGAATTGTCACCGAACGCACCGCGCATGATTAAAATCCAGATAGATGTGGATAAAATCAGGGATGTAATTGGCCCGGGCGGCAGGATGATTAATAAGATCATTGCCGATACGGGTGTTGATATTAATATTGAGCCCGACGGCAGGGTATTTATTGCCGCTGTAGATCCGGAAATGGGCAAAAAAGCCCAGAAGACTATTGAAACCCTTGTTAAGGACGTCGAACCCGGCGAAATATACACCGGTAAGGTAACCAGGGTGGAAAGGTACGGAGCTTTTGTGGAACTGCTGCCAGGTAAGGAAGGACTGCTGCATATATCTCATCTTGACCATCACCGGGTGGAAAAAACTGAAGATGTAGTTAACCTGGGTGATGCGATTGAGGTAAAGGTTCTTGATATAGATGATAAAGGCCGTATTAACCTCTCACGAAAAGCCTTACTGAAAAGACCTGAAGGTATGAGTGAAGAAAGTAAAGGCAGAAGCGGTTCGGACAGGAATGACAGAAACAGGTCGCGCAACCGTCGCAGTTAACGGAAAGGGCTAGCTGTGCTTTGACAGGTGGCTTAGTTTTACAAGATATTAAACAAGACTTACGGCCGCAGGTCGGATTAAGTTTTGCTACCTGCCGGCAGAACGTATAATGATGTGCTATCCCTGCTGCAGCTGGATAACGGTAAAGGAGCAGAATAGTTATCGAGAAAAAGGTTACAGTACCGGTGTATAAATCAACAGATACCCCGGATCTACCCCTACCCCGATACATGACTGAGGGTGCTTCGGGGATGGATCTGTACGCAGCTGTTGAAACTGATTTTCCAATTGCCCCCGGGGAAAGAGCGTTAATTCCAACCGGGTTGTTTACAGCTGTTCCAAGGGGTTATGAACTGCAGGTCAGGCCGCGGAGCGGACTGGCTATTAAACACGGCATCGGTATCTTAAATGCCCCCGGTACAATAGATGCAGATTACAGGGGAGAAATTAAAATAATAGTGATCAACCTCGGTAATGAAACATTTACGGTAAAGCGCGGCGAGCGCATTGCCCAGATGGTTTTATGCCCCGTGGCCAGGGCAGAGTTCGAATTAACTGAAAAACTGCCTGATACGGAACGGGGAGAAGGCGGATTTGGTCACACAGGATAACAATGATGGAGGTATATTTTGAATAAACGAAATGATAAAAATAAGGCGGTTCAGCTGATTCCCCTTGGAGGGGTTGGCGAAATCGGTAAAAACATGTTTTTACTTCAATACGGCAACCAGTGCATTATGATGGATGCCGGTTTGAAGTTTCCGGATGAGTCCATGCTGGGCATAGATATAGTTATACCGGATATTTCCTATATAACTGAAAACAAACTGGAGCTGCTGGGTATTATTCTTACTCATGGTCACGAAGACCATATTGGAGCTCTTCCATATCTTCTTGATGTGCTCGATGCGCCTATTTACGGTACCAGGCTGACCCTGGGCCTGGTTGAGGCAAAACTGCGCGAACACCCGGCGGAAAACGTCCGGTTGAATACTATTACAACTGACGAGAAACTGGTGCTTTCTGATCACTTTAAGCTGGAGTTTTTTAAAACAAATCACAGCATTCCCGACTCGGTCGGGGTTGCCGTAGAAACCCCGGAAGGGGTAATAGTTTACACAAGCGATTTTAAGTTTGATCAGACGCCGGTTGACGGAAGAGTTACAGATTATTTCAAGCTTGCCGAACTGGGGCGAAAAGGTGTAATCGCCGCGCTGATAGACTCTACCAATGCTGATCGTCCGGGCTACACCCTTTCTGAGAAGCAGGTCGGCGAAAATATCAAGGAAATCTTCCGCCTGGCCCGTGGAAGAATCTTATTGGCCACTTTTGCATCTAATATACACCGCATTCAGCAGGTTGTTGATGCAGCAGTGAAATATGATCGCAAGATCTGTGTAGTCGGCAGAAGTATTGTTAACTCCGTTGATATATCGACCGAACTGGGTTACCTGAATATACCGGCCAATGTTATGGTCGAACTTGACCAGATCGGTGATATACCACCGGAAAAAATGGCTTTAATTACCACCGGCAGCCAGGGAGAACCGATGTCAGCCTTAACCAGGATTTCGCAGTCTGAGCACAGGCAGGTTGGCATTATGCCCGGTGATACGGTTATTATAGCAGCTACGCCAATCCCCGGTAATGAAAAACTAGTTTCCAAAACTGTCAACAACCTTTTTCAACTTAAGGCAGATGTTATCTATCGTCCCGTATCAGGGGTTCACGTAAGCGGACACGGTAGTGAGGAAGAAATTAAGCTGATGATGAATTTACTAAAACCAGAATACATCATACCAGTACACGGGGAATTCAGACAGCAGGCTTATTGTTCCCAGATTGCCCAGAAGCTCGGTATTCCCGAGGACAATGTCTTTTTAACCAAGCCGGGCAATGTAATGGAATTTAAGAATGGAAAAGGGCGCATGGCCGGTTCAGTAGCTGCCGGAAGAGTGCTGGTTGACGGATTTGGGATCGGGGATGTAGGTGAGGTGGTAATCCGCGACCGCCAGATCCTGGCAGAAGACGGAATAGTTATAATAGTGCTTGCAGTTGACCAGGATAAAGGAAAAATTATCTCCGGCCCGGAAATAATTACCCGCGGTTTTGTTTATGTCCGCGAATCTGTTGATTTGCTCGACGAAGCCAGGGAGGTAATGACCAATGCGCTGGATAAAATGAGTTCCAATCATTTGAATGAATGGAACAAGATAAAATCGAAGCTAAGAGATGTGGCTTCCTCCTACTTCTATGAACATACCGGTCGAAAACCGATGATAATGCCGATTATTATTGATGTGCCCGAAAATGCAAAATAAATATTTCTACCTGTACAGGTATGTTGCCGGTTATTACACGGCTTATTCAGAGGCATGAAAGGCCGGTATTTATACCGGCCTTTTTAATGCAGGAAAAGAGTTGTGTATAGGCGAAAGAATGTTAAGATTGGCAGTTAAACAGGTGATTTAAGGCAGTTAACTGTTAATACCGGGATTATAATAGAAAGAGAGGGAATAATAATGACACTAATTGAAGCAATAATCCTGGGCCTGGTGCAGGGACTGACCGAGTTTTTACCGGTCAGCAGCTCCGGTCACCTGGTAATATTCCAGGAGATTCTTGGTTTGAATGAACCTGGAGTAACTCTTGAAGTATTGCTCCATTTTGCCACTTTACTATCAGTAATATTTGTATTCCGGAAAGATTTTGTTGACCTTTTAAAGTTCAGACAGGATAAAAAAGCCGGTCATTACCTGGTTATGCTGGTGATCGGTGTACTGGCTACCGGGGTTATTTACCTTATCTTTAATGACTACGTAGAACGATTATTTCAGTCGACCCTGCTGGTTGGTCTGATGCTCCTGGCAACAGGGGCTATTCTGCAGCTAACCCGACTGGTTCCCGGGGGAAAAAAGGATAAGGGACTGATTAAACCAAAGGATGCAGCCTGGGTTGGCATACTGCAGGCTGTCGCCATTATTCCGGGTATTTCACGTTCCGGGTCGACTATCCTTGCTTCCCTGTGGAGAGGCCTGAACCGCGAAACGGCAGTTAAGTTTTCTTTCATGCTGGCAGCGCCGATTATCCTGGCCGGGACTTTACTCGAACTTAAACAGATGGTTGAAGTAGGCATTGAGCAGGCCATGCTTGTAAACTACCTGGTTGGGGGACTGGCTGCTTTTCTGGCAGGAATTTTTGCGATCAGGGTTTTCATTAAACTATTATCCGGACAAAAATTACACTATTTTTCTTATTATTGCTGGGCAGCCGGATTAGTGGTAATTATCTTTTCATTACTGGGCTGAATTGCACAGAATTTAGTTTGTCGCGTTTTGGAACCAGCCGGCTGATGCTGACATCCTTTACAAAAGCGAACAAATGTTTTATAATAAACCGGATTCGATTTACGTTCCAAAAAAAGGCGGTCTTATATTTGGCCAGAAGAAGAAAAAAAAGCTTGAAAAAAGAGATGCGCGCGCAGATAAAAGGTGTTTTGCTGCTGGCACTGGCAATATTTGCCTTCATTGGTTTGCTCAGTCCGGCCCAGACCGGTGGGTTCGGTTTGTTTCTGAATAATTTGCTGCGCTCACTGGCCGGAGAAGCTGCCATAGTTATACCTGTTTTTATTGCCGTGCTGGCGTTGCGCACTTTTCTGCCTGCAAATCGCAATCGTTTAAAAAACCGCCTGATTGGTTTGCTTTTACTGCCCCTTATTTACATGACATATATACACCTGTTGCTTTTGACTGAAAGATACCCAGGCGCTTCAGGTTTTGGCTTTTTTATTGAAAGCCTGGTGATCGGAATGGGAAGAGAGGGTGGAGGAATTTTAGGAGCCTTCTCTGCCACAGCGCTTTACCTGGCGATAGGCCCGCTGGGGGGGAAGATCTTTCTTGCTGCCCTGGCCCTGATTGCGTTTCTTCTTCTATTTGATATTTCCCTTAGGAAAACCATGGCAAAAATAATCAACATCCTTGAGACTCTTTTTAACCTGCTCCAGAAAGCGGTACAAAGCCTCGGGTCTTTAATAGTCAGGGGAGGGGCGGTTGCTGGTAATAAAATCAGGAGAGCAGCCGAAAAAAGAGCTGACCAGTTTGCAGAGAAGAATCGGGAACCAGATCCGGCCCTGGGAAAACAGCTCCAGATCCCTCAGGATGAGCAGGCTTCCGAATATAATTACAAAAACGAGGACAGTTTGCCTGGAGATGATGCTTCGGCACCTGCAGAAGCACAGCCGGGAGTAGATCAGCCTGTTGAGAATGTTTCTGCAGCTCCGGCAACTACGCTTAAGGATATTGAACCTCCGGTAGTTACTGTAAAAAAAGAGCAGGAAAAGTATGATTACATTTTCCCACCTCTCAACCTGCTATCTAAACCGCTCAAGAGCGAAGAAGAACAGGTAAAAACCAGCAGGGAGCGAGCTAAATTGCTGGAAAGTACCCTGCTCAGCTTTGGGGTTAAGGCAAAAGTGGTGCATGTGCAGTCGGGGCCTACCGTAACCAGGTTCGAAGTTCAACCTGAAGCGGGAGTTAAAGTCAGTAAAATAAGCAGTCTTTCCGACGATCTGGCCCTTAACCTGGCTGCACCCCTGGTCAGGATCGAGGCTCCCATACCAGGGAAAGCTGCCCTGGGTATTGAAGTACCCAACCAGAACATATCACCTGTCTGTTTGCGCGAAGTGATGGAAGATAAAACATTCCAGATGAGCAACTCGCCCCTGACAATAGCCCTTGGTAAAGATATAACAGGCAATACAGTAATTGCTGATTTAACCAAGATGCCTCACCTTTTAATTGCAGGTGCGACCGGGGCAGGTAAAAGCGTCTGCCTGAATACGATTATCAATAGTATTCTATATAAAGCCGGTCCGGAGCAGGTTCGCTTCATGATGGTTGATCCGAAGGTGGTTGAATTAAGCATTTATAACGGAGTGCCTCACCTGTTGATGCCCGTGGTAACCGACCCACGCAAAGCATCGCTGGCCCTGCGTAACATGGTCAGGGAAATGGGAAGAAGATACGATCTTTTTGCCAAGCTTGGGGTCAGGGATATAAGCGCATATAATGAATTGACGTTTGAAGATGATCAACTGGAAAAATTGTCTTATATTGTGGTTATAATAGACGAATTGGCAGACCTGATGCTGGTTTCACCGGGCGAAGTTGAGGATTCTATAGCCCGCCTGGCCCAGATGTCGAGAGCGGCGGGAATTCACCTGCTTGTAGCGACGCAAAGGCCATCGGTAGATGTATTGACCGGTATTATAAAAGCAAATATAACCTCACGTATTGCATTTACCGTTTCATCACAGTTTGATTCAAGGACAATTCTTGACATGGCCGGTGCGGAAAAATTGCTGGGTCGGGGTGATATGCTCTTTTACCCGGTAGGTGCAGTGAAGCCCTTCAGGGTCCAGGGAGCCTACGTGAGTGAAGGAGAAGTTAAGAAAGTAACCGATTTTATAAAAGAACAGGGCAGGACAGACTACCAGGATAGCAGTACTTTTCTTGAAGCAGCGGAAGAGAATGAAGATGAAGAGGCTGATGCCCTATTTGCAGACGCAGTAGACTTGGTTGTCCGAACCGGTCAGGCTTCTATCTCTTTGCTGCAGCGAAGGTTCAGGATCGGCTACACTCGTGCTGCACGCCTGATTGATGATCTGGAACGAAGAGGAGTAGTAGGCCCATTTGAAGGCAGCAAACCGCGGGAAGTTCTGGTTACCGATGAACAGGCAGAAGCAATCTGCCGGGAGTTTAAAGAACAGCAGGATTAAGGGAGATCAGTTTGAGAAAGAATAAGAAAGCAGACAATAATCTGTTCAATGGGCTGAAAGTAGCCGCAGTATCGCTCGGCTGCGCAAAAAACCTGGTAGATACTGAAGAAGTGCTGGGTTTTCTACTTGAAAGCGGTGCTAAAATTATAGCAGATCCTTCAAAGGCCGATTTAATTTTTGTTAATACATGTGGCTTTATAGAAGAAGCACAGCAGGAAGCGGTCAATACATTGCTGGAAATGGCTGCCCTTAAAAAGCAGGGAAAACAGTTCCTGGTTGCCGCAGGTTGCCTGGTTGAAGTGTATGGCAACAGTTTAGCTTCATTAATACCGCAGATTGACGGTGTGATTGGAACTCACGGTTACAGGAACCTTAAACATTTATTGAAGTTGGTATTACAGGGATATAAACCATATTACCGCCCAAAACCGGGCTTATCATACCGCGGTTTAAAGACAAGAATGATTACCTCTGCTTCGCATTCAGTAAATGTAAGAATTGCTGAAGGCTGTGATAACCGCTGCAGCTACTGTTTAATTCCCTCGATCAGAGGCTCTTACCAGAGCAGAGATGAAAAAGATATTATTGCAGAAATCAGCGATTTGCTGGAGAGAGGGACAAAAGAAATAGTTCTGATTGCCCAGGATACTACAGCTTATGGTTTAAAAAATAAGGATAGTTCTTTGGCCGACCTTATTGAAAAGATATTAACCATAAAAAAAGATTTTTGGTTAAGGATTATGTATACCTATCCTTCCAGAATAGAAGAGAGACTCTTAAAGTTAATTGCATCTGAAAAAAGGATTTGCAATTACCTGGATATTCCGATTCAGCATGTTGATAACAAGATTCTTCAAAATATGGGCAGGCATTACACCAACAGCGAATTAAGCTGCTTAATTGAGAAGGTACGCAACCAGGTTCCTGGAATTGCCCTGCGCACCACCTGCATGGTGGGATTCCCCGGTGAAACCCTAAAAGAGTTTAGCAACCTCGTTGATTTTATCAAGAAGAATCCTTTTGAAAACATGGGTTCCTTTGTATATTCGGGCCAAAAGCACACTGCAGCATTCAGACTTCACAGCCGGGTGGCAAAAAGAGTAGCTAAAAAACGCAGAAACATTTTGATGGCCATACAACAAGAACGATCATTTCGTCACAATCTCAGCCTGGTCGGCAAAAAAATGTTTGTTTTAATCGATCGGGTTGATCCCCGGCGCAGAGGTTATTATTTTGGCCGAACTGAACAGCAGGCCCCAGATGTTGATGGTATGATTTACCTGCGTTCAGAAAAAAACCTGAAACCCGGTGACTGGGTGGAAGCCGGCATAGATGCTGCAGCAGACTATAACCTGTTATCATTACGGACAAAATACCTTGAACATCTACCTTACTGAGGAGGTATTTTTTTGCAGGCCGACCTGATTTGTGTGGGAAACGAGTTACTGACAGGGCTGGTAGAAAACAGCAACAGTGGTTTTCTCTGCAGGCGCTTGTGGTCTGCCGGCATAGAAGTCCGCGAGTCTGTAGTAATAGCAGATCAAATGGAAGCGATAAGGTCTGCTTTGGATCGCGCTCTTGCAGAAAGCGATTTAATTATCATAACCGGGGGCTTGGGGCCAACAGAAGATGATCTCACCCGTGAAGCAGTAGCAGCCGGGTTAAACAGGCCGCTGAAGCTGAACAGAGAGTGGCTGGCTGAAATTAAGAGAAAGTTTACTGAACGCGGTTTAGCCATGCCAGATAATAATTTTAAGCAGGCCGAGGTGATTGAAGGCGGTATTCTACTGGGAAATAGTTATGGAACAGCTCCGGGGATGATACTGGAAGAGAACAAAAAATTAATTGTTTTGCTGCCCGGGCCTCCGCATGAAATGCAGCCTATCTTTGACAGGCAGGTGATGAGCCATCTGGCAGATAGAATTACAACCCCTCTCAGCCTGGTCAGGACTCTCAGATGCATAGGGCTGGGTGAATCGTCCCTGGAAGAAACAGTTAAAGCAGCAGGCAGCTGGCCTTATCATCCGCTCTCTTATGTGGCCAGGGGCCTTGAGGTAGATCTCCAGGTAAAGGCCTGTGGGGAAGCAGATACAGCGCGAAAAGATATCGAGGCAGCTGATCAATATCTGCAGGAAACTATCGGGGAACTGATTTTTGGCAGGGATGATGATACCCTGGCCCAGGTAGTGGTAAAGTTGTTGATCAATAAAAATAAAACCTTGGCCCTCGCAGAATCATGCAGCGGTGGCCTGCTGTCGCACTGTGTCACGAACGTTCCCGGAACTTCAAAGGTTTACCGGGGTGGAGTAGTTGCCTATTCCCGTTTTGCCAAAATGGATATACTTGGAATTGATGAGTCATTGCTGGAGCATGAAGGAGATGTGAGTGAAAAAACTGCCCGGGCTATGGCCGAAAGAGTAAAAAAATTGTTTACTGCTGATTTTGGTATCGGGGTAACCGGAATTGCCGGGCCGTCCAGCGATCAGTCACAGCAACAGGTTGGTCTTGTTTATGTTGCCCTGGCTGCCGGTGAAGAAACTCATTGCCACAAGCTTGATCATGGCGGAAGCAGAAGGATTATCAAGGAAAGATCTGTTCAGGCTGCTCTTAACCTGCTAAGGATTGAACTGTTAAAATAAGTGATTATGACAACCACGGAGGGTTCTTATGCTCAGGTTATTTATTGCAGTATCTCTGTCAGCTAAACAGATTGACCAGGTTGCAGCGTTGCAAAATCAGCTGAAGCATTCTCTAAAAGGAGTGCGCTGGGTTAAGCAGGAAGGAATGCACCTGACCCTGTCGTTTATTGGAGAAACAGACCCTGAAATGCTGGATACAATAAAAGAGATTATGAATAGAGTGGTAACGCCTTTCAGCAAATTCAAGTTGAGTATATCAGGCTGCGGGGTTTTTCCGGGGCCATCCAGGGCCAGGGTTTTATGGCTCGGGGTTGAAAAAGGCGCAGAAGAATTAACTGATTTAGCAGAAAAGCTGGCTGCAGGGCTGGCTGAGATAGGCCTGAAGCAGGAAGGCAGAAAATATCAACCGCATCTGACAATCGGCAGGATTAGGCAGTCTCTTGAAGAAAAAATGATCATAGAATATTTTCTTGCAAAAAATGATTTTAAAACAGAGACAGCGGTAGTAGAACATTTTGAGCTTCTGGAAAGCAGGCTATCAAGCGAAGGGGCTAAATACAGGGTCCTTCACCGTAAAAAGTTATCTGCAGATTAAACAATCATTTTTAATAATACAAGGGAGGTAAGACCAGTTGGAAAAAGAGAAAGCATTAGAAGCAGCATTACTACAGATTGAGAAACAGTTTGGCAAGGGTTCAGTTATGAAATTGGGCCAGGATGTTAAATATGAAGTTGCAGTAATTCCAACGGGCAGTCTTGCTCTTGATGCAGCCCTGGGAATAGGCGGTGTTCCAAGAGGAAGAGTGGTTGAAGTTTTTGGACCGGAATCGTCAGGAAAAACCACTGTAGCCCTTCATGTTATAGCTGAAGCGCAGAAAAGGGGAGGTTTTGCAGCTTTTATTGATGCAGAACATGCTCTTGATCCCCAGTATGCGACAAACCTTGGTGTGAATCTTGACGAATTACTGGTATCGCAGCCTGATACAGGTGAGCAGGCTCTCGAAATTGCTGAAGCCCTGGTAAGAAGCGGAGCAATCGATGTGCTTGTAATTGACTCGGTAGCGGCCCTGGTACCCAGGGCTGAAATAGAAGGGGAAATGGGAGATGCCCATGTGGGACTGCAGGCCCGGCTGATGTCGCAGGCCTTACGAAAACTCTCCGGTGTGATAAGCAAGTCGAAAACTTGCGCAATTTTTATTAACCAGATCCGGGAAAAGGTTGGCATCATGTTTGGTAATCCGGAGGTAACACCGGGTGGAAGGGCGTTAAAGTTCTATTCTTCAGTGCGCATGGATGTGCGCCGGATTGAATCATTAAAAGCCGGAACCGACCAGGTAATTGGAAATCGGACCAGGGTCAAAATTGTTAAAAATAAAGTGGCACCGCCTTTCAAAATTGCTGAATTTGATATTATTTACGGAAAAGGAATTTCAGCAGAAGGCTCGATAATTGATCTCGGTGTTGAACATAATGTTATTAACAAGAGTGGTGCCTGGTATTCTTACGGTGAAGAACGTTTGGGGCAGGGCAAGGAAAATACCAGGGAGTTTCTTAAGGATAATCCCGAAATCAGGAATGAAATTGAACAAAAAGTGAAAGCTTTGGCTGGTTTTCCGGAACCGTCTGAAGAAAAAAAACCGGACGAGGATCAGGGAAAAACAAAGAAAAACCCCGAAAAGTAAGAAGCGGTGGTGTTGACTCAGCATGGATGAACAGCCTGATTTAAAAAAAGCCAGAAGTAAATCTTTGCGCTTCCTTACTTACCGGGCCAGGACAGCACAGGAACTTGAACAGTATCTTCAAAAAAAGAACTATGGACCGGCCCTGATAGAACAGGTAATGACAGAAATGCGTAATTACGGCTATATAAATGATAACAGGTTTACAGCTGATTACATAAGTTACCGTAAATCAGGAAAATACGGGGAAAGGCGAATCCGCTACGAACTGCTTAATAAAGGAGTTGCCCGGGAAGTAGTTACATGTGAGCTGGCAAAGAGTTTTAACGACGAGGAAGAGTTAGAAAAAATGAATGAGTTAATTGAAAAAAGAATACCTGAAGATGGTAAATATGACCAAAAATGGTTTAAGCGGCAGTTTACCTACCTGGTAAGAAGAGGGTATAAAGAAAATTTAGCGCTTAAAGTATTGCAGAAATACCGTTGTCTGGATGATTAACATAGTGTAAAGTTATTGTAGGGATTTAGCAGGTAAGTGTTTTAGAGACAAAGAAAGAGGAACCTCATGTTTAGCAAGAACAAATCCCCCAATCAAGGAGGTAGAGGTTCCTCATGGAAATAAT
>Ga0334883_1000996_pt1 | contig 45332 bp, 49 predicted proteins | sample GraSluR1_MG_6_FD_207230 | JGI IMG/M metagenome (GOLD analysis project Ga0334883, IMG submission 207230) | Sludge microbial communities from methane-producing bioreactor in Wageningen University, Netherlands - Granular Sludge_09_05-R1 | ecosystem: Engineered > Bioreactor > Anaerobic >...
ACTCAGGGACGAGGGTATCTTGAACTGATCCACAGTAATATGGAGGGGGAGATCTATAATGGGAACTGGCAACTTGTTATCCAGGCCGGTGCGCGGAATTACTGATATTCTTTCATCGTTGATCGATTGGTTGTTCCCGCCGCAATGTCTCATCTGCGGGAAAATACCCGATGCGGCACCTTTTCTCTGCGAATCGTGCTATCGCGCATGTAGCGTTTTTGATGATTGCCCCGATTCCGGCGCGCATCATGAAGATAAGCCCGCGAACCGTGTATGCGTTATGTTCACCTTCGATGAATATATCCAGAAACTGGTACACCAATTGAAATACCGGGACATGCCCTACATCGGTACTTTTCTGGGACAGCGTGTGGGAAAATATTATCAGCATCATGATATCGCCAATTGCGATGCTCTGGTCCCTATCCCTCTCAACGCAGTTCGCAAAAGGGAACGCACCTATAACCAATCTTCATATATTGCACGGGGTATCGCATCCGTCTGGGGTATTCCGGTGGAAGAACGCTTATTGAAACGCTGCAGGAACACCCGGACGCAGACCCGGCTTAACAGGGACGAGCGCCGTGAAAATATCCGTGATGCCTTTGTTTTACGCAATAAAAAGCAGATCCCCGAGCGGGTATGTCTGATCGATGATGTTTTTACAACGGGTGCTACAACAATGGAAGCGGCGCGGACATTAAAACGGTCCGGGGTGCGGATGGTGCATATACTGACCCTCGCGACACCCCGAAAAAATCAATAAAAGACCTTTTTACTCGGAATTATGACCCAGCAGATCAGATAAACAAGAACGGACGGGAAGAAGGCGGAAAAGATCGTTATGAATATAAAGAGGACCCGCACAAGCGTAACATCAACATTCAGATAATCTGCGATGCCTGCCAATACGCCTCCGAGAAGTGCAGAATCGATGGAGCGATATAGTTTTTTGTTTGTCATATTTCCCTCACTACAAATATGTGTTAAAATACAATAAATCATAACGCTTGTCAAGATATGAAGCACAAGAAGAAATACATATCCGGGAAAAAGAAAAGATCCTGCCGCTGACAGGATCTATCCATGCTGCTCCGGAGATAGGATTCGAACCTACAACCTAGTGGTTAACAGCCACCCGCTCTACCATTGAGCCACTCCGGAATACAAAAAGCCAGCTAATATAAAGAGATAAATTACGGCAGGCAATAAAAAAACAAAGAGGAATTGTTGAATTGATTTATTGAAATCCGAAAACAGGTGTGCGGGGCAACGATCATGATACAAAGGTTTATTGATAGAATATGTGATATATATCACACTTCGAAAAATGCACTTGAAATTGGGTCGTGACTGATCTACATTCCGGATACCAACAGATAGCAAAGAGGAAATGGACGATGTGCTCTTCAATCCTGTATCATTCAATATGTGCTTATGCGTTGACCCGCATTTTCATTCCCCCCTAAATGTTCCGCCCGGCAGAATATTTTCATATGATCAAATAAAAAAAAAGAGGGGAAGAAAAATGAAAAAGTTAATAATTCTTTTGACAACTGTACTGTTTGCCGGATTATGGATCTCATGCGCCGGTCCGGATTCCGAGGTGATCAGTGAACTCGAACTACTGCGCGGGGAGTACAATATCGTAGGTATAGCCCATAATGAAGCACTGGATATGGTCTTCCGGGATCTTGCACAAGAGCGCAGACAAAAGGAACTAAGCTATGACGATTGTATCATGATCGCGGAACGTTGCCTTAACAGTAATCCCGTGCCTTCACTGAATTCGGTCATGGACTCCGGGGAAAGTGATGCTTTTGAACGTTATATCGCACCCCTGCTTGCTTCACGCCATGTGTTCTCAAAAGCAGCGGTCAATGAGGAGATCATTGATGCCTTGAGCGACAGCATTGAGATCATTGAAAAACACAAGGTGATCTTTGACGAGATCAGTCAGATCCTTGACAGCAACGCAGATGTCATAGTAAAAGCGGAGCAGTTGGAACAACTGTATCCTGTGATCAACGCTAATCTGGAAAATGAAGCGGAAAAGACAGCACTAATGAACAGTCTGAGCACCATTATACATTCAATAGCATACTGGGATGAACACTGGCATGAATGGGAAGAAGTATTTTCAGACGGGATGCAGAAAGCAACGGCGATCACTGTCATTGGTGCAATCGGGATCATTGATGGTGTCGGTGCGGTGATCGGTACGATCGAAGGATTTCTCGATACCCAACCCGGTGAAGAAGGACGCGCAAAGACCATTCTGAGAAGTGCCGTATTCGAAGGCGGTAAGTTTTCAATAAGTGCCGGTTTATCGTTAATGTTACTGTAAGGAGAAAAATGAAAAAAATACTAACTGTTCTATTATTGACCTCGGTATATGCCATTATGGGTTTCAAGGAACCTGTGATCCCAGCGTGGAATGTCTGGATTGAGATTGGCATTGCGATGATCATACTCCTGACATGCATGATCATCAACAAGGAAAAGATGAAAACAAAAGGCATTCTATCATTCTTGTTGTTCTTTGTCGTTCTTCTGTTAATGAAACTCGATTTACTCGGGGCAATGGAAGCATCGGGTGACGCATGGATCCACTTTATTCTGCTTTTCGGTATATTGGGCGTTATTTTGTTGCTGAATAAAGAGACATTGAAAAAAGAAAGAACTACGAACATGAAAATGATCGTTACCTTTATTCTGATCCTTGCTGTGATCCATATGCTCAGGATGGATCTTCTGGAGGCGATCCTGCCGGATGCATACATCCCGGTTGGAATTTTGGTGTCGTGCATTGTGGCCGGCGGATTGATATTCTGGAATAAAGAACAACTGAAGTAAGAAACGAGATTAATGTAAAAATCCGCACCCGGTATTAACACCGGAGTGCGGATTATTTTATTTGCACATTATTTTAACCGAAAACGGCGTGGGTAACAATAACTGAAGCAATTATTCCTGCCAGATCGGCGGTCAGCGCTGCCGGCAGGGCATGACGGGTCTGTTTAACGTTAATGGAACCGAAATAAACGGCTAAAATGTAGAAAGTCGTTTCCGTTGAGCCCATCATAACCGAAACAAGGCGTCCGATAAAAGAATCCGGACCGTGTGTGCGGATAAGTTCGGACATAATACCCAGTGCGCCACTGCCGGAGAGGGGACGCATCAGTGCCATTGGGATAACTTCTCCGGGCATGCCGATGCGGCTTGTAATGGGGGACAGGATCCAGGAAAGGATATCCATCGCCCCCGAGGAACGAAAGGCGCTGATGGCAAGGAAAATGGCAACCAGAAATGGGATGATCCGCAATGCGACCTGGAAACCCTCTTTAGCGCCATCGGAAAAGACCTCATAGACTTTAATCCCCTTGGCGTATCCGTAGAGAGGAATGATAACAATGATACTCGGAATGGCAATGACCGAGATCACTTGCATCACATCCACAAAAGAGAAAATAAAGAATGAGGCCGTAAGTAAGCCGAGGATCACAAAAAGAATGATCTTCTTTTTAAGATTTTTCATTGCTTTCTTCCTCCTCACTGCTGTCAATATAATTCTCAACCTGGAATCGCGGTAAACGCTGTAGTATCCGGGTCATAATAAGCGCAACGGTCGTGGATACGATGGTGGCCATCAGCACCGGGGCGATGATCTCCGTGGGATTTGTGGAACCTGCGGCACTGCGTATTCCGATAATGGTTGCCGGTATAATGGTAATACTGGAAGTACTCATCGCCATCAAAGTACATTGCGCGTTCGTGGCAATATCCTTGTGCTTGTTCAGTGTCTGCATATCCTGAAAAGCTTTGAGTCCCAGGGGGGTCGCGGAATTACCGAGCCCAAGCATGGTTGCCGATAAAGCCATGATCGTTGAGCCCATAGCGGGGTGCTCCGGCGGAATATCCGGAAAGAGCTTCACCATTACGGGACGTAATGCTCTGGCAACAACGTTTATCAGTCCCGATTTTTCAGCAATCTTCATGATCCCAAGCCACAAGGCCATGATACCCACAAGGCCCAAAGCGAGCTCAACGGCAAATTTGGCATTATCAAAGATCCCGTTGGTCAGGGCGCTCAGAGGTTCAAAGCTTGGCGCAAAATAAATACCGAGAGGTGTTATCGTGATACCCAGACATCGGATCGCGGCGACACCCACGCCGATGAGTATCATGACAAGCCAGATGATATTGATCATATTGTGTTCTCCTTATAATGGCAAAAATGATGAAACATCAGAGGAAAATGTAATGATAATTGTTTTTTTACCCAAACGATTAATTGTTAAAACATAAAAGATATCAGCCGGATGGAATATTCAAGTAATGATACCGGCGCTTAATTACGTCCGAAATGCTCTCTCCAACGCTGTTTCAGGATAACATTGCGGTTGCGGACCGCGATCCCCAATTCCTCATACGCGGCTGAGTGCATCAACTGACGCCAGTCAAAATATTTCGGATATTTATAGCTGCGGTCCGGATGTACGGCATTTGTGAGCAAGATCACATAAACTTTATTCACCGGGTCGATCCAGATCGAAGTACCGGTGAATCCGGTATGGCCGTAGCTGTGCGGATGGACATAAATGCCTCCGGAACACTCACCTTCCGGACTGTCCCATCCGAGGCATCTGGAACTTGTTTTAGATACCGGGCGGGTGAACATCTCTATGGTTTGCGGTTTAAAGATACGGGTTCCATCCAATTCACCCCCGTTAAGCATCATACGGGCAAAGCGGCTAAGATCTTCGGCTGTGGAGAAAAGCCCCGCATGTCCGGCAACTCCACCCAGACTGTGGGTGTTCTCATCATGCACAAATCCATGGACCAATCCGCCGCGCTGCGGATCTGTCTCCGTCGGGACGATCCGGGATAAAAGGGATGCCGGCGGATTATAATAAGTGTCGCGCATTCCAAGAGGTCCGAAAACCTGCTGTTCAAGATAACGGTCAAGGGATATTCCGGCAACAGATTCAACAACTTTTCCCAGCACCATCAACCCGATATCGGAATAAACGGTCTTATCGCCGGGTTTGGTCAGGACGGGACTCTGGAATACACTGTCCCAACGTGCTTCCTGACTGACATCCATCTGATAGAACAGGCGAAAAGGTTCAAATCCTGCATTGTGAGCCAGCAGATGCCGGATCCGGATATTCTTCTTGATGGCGGTCTGAATGGGGTCGGGACCCTGCAATTGGGGCAGATATACAGTAGCGGGATCATTGAGATCCAGTTTACCGGACTCAAGCAGTTTCATCACTGCGGAAGTCGTTCCCACAGCCTTGGATATTGATGCCAGATCGAAGATATCATCTTTTTGTACGGACCTGACCTGCTGATAGGTATGATAGCCTACCGCTTCATGAAAAACGATCTCGTCTCCGCGACCGATCAGCATCACCGCTCCCGGCCATGCCGAATCCGCTACGGCATCCTGAAGCATGGTCTCAAGAGAGGCATATTTCAGACCCGTCTTATCACATCCCGTTACGAACATGGTTGCTATGACCATTAATATGATGAATATATGTCCAAGGATTGTTCTTGACGACATTATCTCTCCCTTTCATTGCTTCGTGCTTGAAAATGCAAATATTATTTGTAAATTTCAAGGTTATTCTTAGAACGGGAAAATGAAATAATGCATCAATACCTTAAAATTTTCCGCCTGTTGTGCCTCAGTGTCCTCTTACTGTGTGCCTGTTCGCGGGAACCGCTTTTAACCTTTAACGGCCAGACCATGGGGACCTGGTATACGGTCAGGATCAGCGCCGCAACAACGGAACAGGAACAACAATACATTCGCTACAACATTGATATGGCATTACAACAGGTCAACCGGAGTTTGAATCATTTTGATCCCGAAAGTGAAATATCCGGATTCAATGCTTATCGCGGAACGGACCCCTATCCTGTCTCTTCGATGTTCATGGAAGTGGCAGGTGTTGCGGAACAGATCTATCATGCATCAGGGGGTGCTTTTGATCCGACGGTCGGCGAACTCGTAAGACTCTGGGGATTCGGAAAGAGCGACAGTATCCGTATACCTTTAAGGGCGGATATTGAAGAGGCACTGAAACATGTCGGAATGCATAAGGTGCGTATTTTCGAGAATATGATCGTAAAAGAAGATCCCGATGTACAGTTTGATTTTTCGGCGATCGCCAAAGGCTACGGTGTTGATGTGCTTGCGCAAACACTTTACGGACTGGGATATGAGAACCTGCTTGTCGAGATCGGCGGGGAGGTCAGGACCTACGGCAGCAGGAACGGTAAGCCGTGGCGTATCGGTATCGCAGCACCTGACGAAATATCCCATGCCGGACAGCAGAATGTTTCTGTCATTCATGTAACGAATATGGCCTGTGCAACCTCAGGAGACTACCGGCAATATTATGAAATGAACGGGAAACGATATTCCCATTTGATAGATCCGGGAACGGGATACCCCATTGATCATGAATTAACATCCGTGACCGTCACGGCGGAAAGCTGTATGCTGGCCGATGCGCTGGCAACGGCGGTCATTGTCATGGGAAAGAAGAGAGGAATGGAACTGATCGAATCCATGGAAAATGTGGAAGCATTGTTCATTTATCGCGATAAGGAAGGTAATTTACGTTCTCATGTTTCTTCAAAATGGGAGAATAACCTGTAAACAGACCGGATTATTCAATAAACAATTAACTTCGTTTAAATATAGCGTCGCACGGAATTGATATCCCGGCGCTTTTTTTCACGTGTGTTCTGTGCCGGGTAACCCAATGTGATGATAAGGACGGGTTTTTTGGGGAATGGGATCTTCAGAAGTTTCACGACCTTCCGCGTATTGAACCATCCCAGCATACAGGTCCCCAGTCCTTCTTCGGCAGCCTGCAGGCAGAAGTGTTCCGCGCAGATGCCGGTATCGATAAGATTGAATTGGCGTTTTTTTAATACACCCCCCGTCAGGATCGACAGCGTGGGTATCCAGGAAAGCATGACGACCAGCACCGGTGCGTTCAGTGCAAAACGATTAAAGCGTACGACCTCGGAAAAGGTCGCTTTTGCTACCTTTTCACGCAGGGTGGGTTCTTCAACAACAATAAACTCCCAGGGCTGGGAATTGGTTGCCGAGGGTGCAAGTCGTGCGGCTTCGAGGCAACGTTCTATCTTCTCCCGCTCAACCGGTCTGTCCAGATATTTCCGGTCGCTTTGACGTTTTTTTACCAATTCAAGAAAATTCATAATTTGGCCTTGATCTGATCGTTATATAATTCGGTAAATTTCTTTTCGATCGCGTCGCGCACGTCACGGTAAACTTTCATGACTTCACTGTATCCGCCGTGAGCGTGATAAGGATCGGGAAAAGGGTAATGCAGACGATGCATGACCTCGCCGCTGAAAAAGGGACAGGTTTCTTTGGCATGATCGCAGACAGTGATCACATAATCAAAGGGTTCATTGAGATATTCCCGTACATCATGCGGGACATGCCGGCTGATGTCGATACCTTTTTCGGACATCACTTCCACGGCTTCGGGTGCGACCCGGTATCCGGGCGATACACCCGCGGAATATACCTCCAGACGATCATCAATATCTTTCATGAATCCGTGTGCCATTTGACTGCGGCAGGAATTTCCCGTACATAAAATAAGGATCTTCATGGTATCTCTATCCCTTTCGTGATCTTATTTTTAATATGATCCGGATCAGGACGGTGAGTAACCATAAAGGCCAAAGCCGGATGATCCAGAAGAAAACAGCGACAAGACCGTTCCAGCCCTTGTGCAGTGCGTGTAAAAGGCGCGCAGCAAATGCATCGGGCTTTTCTCCCACATACGCTTGCGAAGTGGTTTCGTACATACTGATCCGGACCTCGCTCATATCAACCTGTCGGGACAAATATTCCAGGCGGGCTTCCTGCGATTCGATCTCCGATTGCAGCCGCCGGATGTGTTCTTCCACTGCGATCATATCACTGACCGTTTCCGCTTTCTGCAGAAGTTCGCGATAACGCTTCAATGCCTGCCGCTGGGTTGCGAGGCGGACCTCGATATCGATGAATTGTTCGGTGACATCCCGTGCCGAGATATTTTTCTCTTCAAGGCGCCGGATATCCTTTCCCTGAAGGATCTCATCAATAAAAGTATCAAATGACTCTGCGGGTATCCGGATATTGAGATTATAATAGATCCGGTTACCCCGTTGGTACTGATTTTCATGCTGAACATATCCCTTGTATTCGGAAATACGGGAAGAAAGTGTTTCAAGCGATGTTTCGAGTGTCTGTACCTCATAGGTCAGGGAAGCGGATCGTATGATCTTTTGTTCACTGTCGGGTTGCAGGAAATCCGCACCCGAACCCATCATACGTTTTGCTGCGACAGCATCACTGTATAAAAACTCTTCCTGCACAACATCTGCCTGCCCGGCCTTCTCACCGCAGGCTGCAAAAATAAACAGGATACTTAATAGAAAAATGATCTTTTTCATAAGGGACCCTCTGAAATTATATTCCCGTACTGCCGAAACCGCCAAGGCCGCGGTCGGATTCTCCGAGTTCTTCAACTTCCAGGATCTCCGGATGTTTCGGGGTCTGGAAAATAAATTGCGCAACACGGTCTCCGATACGGACAGGGAAATCCTTATCACCCAGATTAGCCAGGATAACCCCGATCTCATTCCGATAACCGGCATCCACCGTTCCGGGTGCGTTCAGACAGAAGACACCGTGTTTAAGAGCCAGTCCGCTGCGGGACCGTACCTGCAGTTCCATTTCTTCTGGCAGTTCAACGGCAAGTCCGGTTTTGACCAATGCCCATTTACCGGCAGGAATGGTGGTCTCTTCCACGGCGGTGACATCATAACCCGCATCGTAAGAATGCTGCTGAGACGGAATGATCGCATTCGGTGATAAACGCTTGAATTTAACTTTCATGGTTTGCCGGTTCCTTTTATTTTTAATTTTACTTGACTTTGTTTCAATTTATGATGAAAATCATGACTGCGATGCCGAGGTGGTGAAATTGGTAGACGCAGGGGACTCAAAATCCCCCGGGCTTCGGTCCGTGAGGGTTCGATTCCCTCCCTCGGTACGAGTCAAACCCCGTCGATCCAGATGGGGTTTTCTTTCAGGCTGTCAAAATCCCCCGTCCGCCGGTTGGCGGACGTGAGGGTTCCCCCGATATTGATCGGGGCTCCCTCGGTACGATTCAAACCCCATCGATCCAGATGGGGTTTTGTTTTTGCATCATAATTTCAATAGGTAAAATTAAGGGTGAAGAGAATGAAATACAATGGAAATTGTCGGTTCTTATTGATCGTAATTAACATATTCATAATAAAAACCCCGTTCAGAATAAACGGGGCAGATCACTGTGATGTCGTCAGAAAAGATCAGATACAAAAAAGGATAAATCGCATCACATCCAGAATAGTATCGGCCTCATAGCGGATAACGGTCGGTGCAATGGTTTTGGCACCGGGATAGTGAGATGCCCGGAATGCGGCAATATGCTTTGCAAAACGTGTGTCCAGAATAAAATGATCCGGGACTTCCATGTTGTATTGTTTAAGATCCTTCCGTAAGGCTTTGGTAATGCCTGTACGTATCTGTTCTACCGCGGTGTCCGGATGGATGGACCAGGTGGCGTTCCCGATCCCGCGGTTGGTCGCGACGGTTTCGATCAAAATATCGTTTTGTTTCACACGTTCGCACAACCCGGCATCACCCGCGCAGAAGACGATCGGGACCCGATGGGAGCGAGCGACGGTGGCATGCAGTAAGAATTCGGAACAAAGTTCACCGTTCAAATGCATTTCAGCGACGAGATTTGAGGACATTGTATGTGCCAGCGGGTTCTCATTTGAACCGGAGGGTGCGTGGTATCCGATGAAAGCGGCGGCATCGAAATTTTCTTCTATCCCCCAGACCATGGAATAAGGATGCCGGCTCCATGAACGGATCAGTTGGACCCCTTTGGGCAATTCGGATGCGAGTATGTTCCTGCCGGAGTCGTGCGCATCTTTGACCACGATCTCTGCAGCACCTGCGGCAAATGCACCTTCACAGGCGGCGGCAACTTCCCGGGTCATCTGTTTGCGGAATTCCGAATAATCGGCATGATTTTTATTGGTTTCGTCCCAACTGTTAATTCCGGTGACACCCTCAATATCGGCACTGATGAAAAAGCGCATTATTTCGATTCTCCGACCTCGGCGGGTTCTTCAATATCCCGCAGTTCAAGATCATCATCAAAATTCAACTCGGGCTTTTTCAGGAGGAACTTATCCAGTAAATATTTCGTGGCTACGCCCAAACCGGTCAGAACAGCGCCTGCGATCAAAAGCTTGTGACTTGTCTTCATTGCTCATCCTCCAAATATGATTAAAAAATATACGTTTATTATCATAGATTATCAAATGCAAATTAAGAAAATTCAAATTATCACGTTTCCGATCTTTTCCATCTTGTCCGCAGACGTGCGATAAGAATATTCCCTTTGTTGTTGAGAATATGATGGAAACCGGTCATTTGTTCCCCCTTATCCTGCAGTTCACACTGGGAAAGTATGGTATCTCCGTAAAATGCCTGCTCCTTGAACGTGATCTCCAGTTCTGTTAATGTGTGCGAAGCGGCGATCAGCGGCGGTACCGCCTCCAGTGCCCACTCGACGATGACGCGGTTGTTGACATGATTGTTGATGTCAAGGTCGTGGATGCGCACCTGAAAGTTCCTTTCGGATTGGACCTCCTCTAATGCCGGCAGGGAAGGGAAGTTATCTTCAAGGGCACGTTCGGAAATAATATCATTCAAGGGGAGTGCATCTTCCAGGAGGACGATCTTTTTCTCTCTTATGCTATAGAGGACCCAGCTGCTGGTGATACGAGCCAATGATTCGCCGCTTTCCGTTTTCATGGAATAATCGCGGATCGAGAAATAACCGCTGTGGGCAGCGACCCATGTGGACATATTAACGTGTTCCCGGAAGCGCGGATAGCGGTCAATAACGATATGATATCGCGACAGCATCCACGTAAGTCCCCGCGGCAAAAGATCGGGAATGGTGATCTTCAGATCGACGGTGTGCAATGCCGCAATTTCCTGCATATAATTCAGGAGGGAAGGAAGTTTAAGCGTTCCGTTATTGTTGCATTCATAAATACGTACCGTAAAAGGAAGGAAAAATTTCATAAATAACTCCCGTATTCGCCGGAATGTAATACATCACCGGATAAAGGGCAAGAAAGGAAACGCCCTTCATGAAGGGCGTTTAAATATAAAACATTATTACTGTAGGGGTGAATATCAGAGATGCAAACTTTTTCCTTCCTGATCGAGTACCTTGCGAAGGGCGCCGTCATGGACCGCCAGGCGTTTCCGCGCTTCATCGGCATCGATCTCCAGCAGAACCATCACTAAGGCGGTCTTGACACTGCCGCCCGCGCGGACCAGGGTTTCCATCGCGCGATCGTAATCCGTGTCCGTACAGTGCCGGATAATACGCGCACCGCGGTCCCAGAGTTTTTTATTGGTGGTCATCAGATCGACCATCAGATTACCGTAGGTCTTATTCAGCTTGACCATCGCGGTGGTGGTGATCATGTTCAGGATCAATTTGGTGGCCGTGCCGGCTTTCAGGCGAGTGGATCCCGTAATGATCTCCGGACCTACAACAGCCTGAATAAGGATATCGATATCGGGTGTTTTTTCAAAGGTGTTGCATACCAGAAGACCGGTCGTTGCGCCGATCTCCTTCGCGCGCTTTAGGGCAGCGTGGACATAAGCGGCCATGCCGCTGGTCGTGATACCGAGAAGACAATCATTTTCCGTAATACCGCGTTCATCAACGACCGCATACCCGGCATCCGCATCATCCTCCGCGCCTTCAACAGCGTTTACCAGCGCGGAAAGACCGCCACACATAATGCCCTGTACCAGGGTATTCGGTGCCGAAAAGGTCGGGGGAATTTCGGATGCATCTAAAACACCCAGACGTCCGCTGGTACCGGCTCCGGTATAAAAAAGACGTCCGCCCTTTTTCATGGATGCTACAACGGCATCAACGAACAATTCGATCTGAGGGATGGCTTCCTCCACGGCAAGCGGAACTTTTTTATCTTCATTGTTCATGGTAACAAGAACCTCGCGGGTGCTCATCTGGTCGATATTCTTACTGGCAATATTCTGTTGTTCTGTCGTCTTGTCGCTGATCTGTCGCATGATTTCCCTTTTTTTATCCTCAAAAAACGCGTATTATTTTAAGACGAATATTGCATGAATACAAGCGAATAAAATGAATAATAGACATACCATTATATACTTAACTATCATATTGTGCTTTTCGTGGCTTTCCGCGGATACCCTTCCGCTTCGCTTCGATCTGCGGGATGTGGACGGGGTGAACTATGTTTCTTCCGTTAAATCCCAGATGGGCGGAACCTGCTGGACCCATGCCGTGATGGCTGCGATGGAAAGCAATCTGATGCGTAATATGACGGTCGCTTCCGAACCCGATCTGTCGGAGTATCACCTGGACTGGTGGAACGGTTTCAATCTTTATTTCAACCGGGATGTCGGTATGTATCCTTCCGAGGGACTTGAGGTGCATATGGGCGGGGATTACCGGGTGGCGAGCGCTTATCTCTCCCGCGGTGATGGCGCGATCATGGAACCGGCGGGCGGGCCTTACTATGACGATCCACCCGCATTCAGGGATTCATCCTATCAGTATTATTATGCAAGGCATATTCTCTGGCATCAACTGGATGACGATCTGTCCAATATGGATTTCATCAAAAGGCAGATCATGGACCACGGTGCCGCCGGTACCTGCATGTACGTAGGATCTGAATTTTTGGATGATTCGGTCGGCGGTACATTCTGGCAGCCGCCCTGGGATCCGAATGATCCCAACCATGCCATTGCGATCATCGGCTGGGATGATTCCATCCGTACTGCGGCTCCCGAACCGGGTGCATGGTTGTGTAAGAACAGTTGGGGCACTTCCTGGGGCAATGACTGGGGAGGCGGGGGATACTTCTGGATCTCCTATTACGATAAACATGCCGTACGTCATCCGGAAATGGGATTTGTGTCCTTCCAATATGTTGAACCGATGCGCTATGATAAAATATATTATCACGATTATCACGGCTGGCGGGATACACTCGATGTAAAAGACGCATTCAATGCATTTGTGGCGGACGACCGTGATACATTGGTCGCGGTAAGTTTTTATACCGCCGCCGATTCGGTCCGATATACGGTAAAGATGTATCGCTCCCGTTCAGAAGTTGAACAGGATCTACATCATGTTTCCCAAACAGGACTTATTCCGCATGCCGGGTTTCATACCGTGGATCTGGACAGCGTTATTTTGCTGACAGCTGCGGATTCGTTCTTTGTCCGTCTGCATCTGGATAAAGGCGGGCAGGCACACGACCGGACCTCCATAGTGCCCGTTCTGCTTGATGTCCCTTCCCTGTATGCCCAAAAACTGCAGGACACGATTGTCCCCTCCCGCGCAAAGCCCGGCGAAAGTTTTTATCTGGAGAACGGGATCTGGCATGATCTTCAGGGAATAGATACGACCGCCAATTTTTGCATAAAGGCGCTGGTGCGAAAAAATACATTTTCACAACCCAATCCGCCGCCGCCTTTACCGGCATTCATGGGTGTTTATCCCAACCCGGTCTCTCAACGCGCAGTCATTGACTATACTTTATCCGAAGCGACGACAGTCCTACTGCAGTTATACGATATAAGAGGAAGACTGCAGCGAACACTGGAAAATCATCATCGATCCGCCGGTTATCATTGGTCGGAATACGATCTTTCTCACTTGTCCGCCGGCATTTATATTTGTATTTTAAAAGTTGACGGAAAAATGATTGACAGTCGTAAAATAGTGATGGTCAAATGAACAGAAAAACGCACATCATATTTATTTCGTTATTTTTCACCCTGCTGAATGCGGCGGTATATGAATATGAATTTAATTTTTCCGAACCGCGGATCGACCGGGAGAGGGGACACATGCTGGTGAATGTGGAAGGCTGCAGATTGTCCGGTGTTCAGGGTGAACCGCTATTGCCGCACTATTCCTTTATGATCGCCCTGCCGCCGGGAGAAGAACCGGAATCACTGGAACTGATACGCAATAATATTAAAAGTTATCCTTTATTGCTTCCCTTACTGCCAAAACAGGCCGACCGGCCTTATTCTGTGGGTAGGAATGAAAGGGGTTTGCTGAAAAATGACAAAGTATATGAACTGACGCAATATAAGAATGATACGATAACAACAGCGACCCATGTTTTCCGGGGAACACGCGTGCTGACGGGGGTGGTTTCGCCGGTCACGTATTTTCCCGCCGCGGGCAATATTGAACTTGCCTCACGTTTGACCCTGCGAGTAAAAACCCGTCCCGGGATTTATCTGCCGCAACCGCCGGATCCGCGAACAGAACTGTTGAAAGATATTGTGCTTAACCCGGAAATATTGGGAAGTACAGCACAGGTTCTTCCCGAACGGATGCTCATCATCAGCAGTGAAACATATGAGCCTCTTTTCGATACGCTAAGAGCCTTTTACGCGCGATACGGTATCGAATCGGAATTTCTGAGCGTAGAGGCGATCGAGGACAGCAGTTTATCCGGAAGGGACACACAAGAACGTATCCGGAATGCCATTATCGGGATCTATCTCGAAAGAGGACTGGATTATCTCCTGATCGGGGGCAACAGTACCATTGTGCCGCATCGCGGACTGTCCTGCACGGTCGATTCCGATGGCACACCCTACAGCAGCGATGATATTCCCGCAGATCTGTATTATGCCGCACTGGACGGTGACTGGGACGCGAACGGAAATAGTGTTTTCGGGGAATATGATGATTCCACGAGTTTCGATGAAGCGGACCTGCTGCCGGAACTGGCGGTGGGGCGCATGCCCGGGGCGAATGCGAACGAATTGGTTTATATGATAGAAAAAAGCATGCGCTATCAGGCGGAGCCTGTCATCGCGGACATGGACCGGCATGTGTTCTTCGGGGAATCCTTGTGGCATGATCCAGTGACCTGGGGGGCGGATTACCTGGACCTGCTGATCGGAGAGCAAAATGAGAACGGATATGCTACACAGGGTATTACGGATGATATAACCATCCATAAACATTATGAGAGGGACAGTGCGACCCCCTGGAATCGCACGACCGTAAAAGATGAACTTGCAGCCGGCAGGGCATTCGTGCATCACAGCGGACACGCGAACACAAGTTACCTCATGAAATTCTCTACCTGGGATATACAGGATTCCGATTTTGTTACCGTGAACGGGATCGATCACGCAACTCCCGTTTTTTACAGTCACGGCTGCTATTGCGGCGCTTTTGATCACCCGAACAGTATAGCATCACGGCTTGTGAATACACCTGTCCTCGCAGTGGGTGGCGTGTTCAATTCCCGCTACGGCTGGTTCAACGAAGGCACAACGGAAGGTCCGGCCATCCATTTACACCGGGAGTTCATGAATGCGCTGTACGGCATGGGCATTCATCCTTTCGGATGGACGCATACGATGTCCCGCATTGCCACTGCACCATGGGTTAGCGCGGAAGACCAGCATGAACAAAATGCCCTGCGCTGGAATTATTATACCATCAATGTGCTGGGCGATCCGGCCATGCGTTTATACAGCGGAACGCCGCAAGCGCTTGATGTGGTATATGATATCAGCGGACTTTCCGCCGGTTCCCTCAAAGCAACGATCAGTCGGGAAGGGATGCCGGTATCTTCAGTCCGTATGACAATACTGGATTCCGAGAACCGTATTTTGGGTATTGCGGAAAGTGATCATGCGGGTTTTGCGGAAATTACTCTTGGCGATCTGCCCGTGTCCGCTGACAGTATTTATGTGCATGTAAGAAAAGAGAACACGATTCCCGCCGATACGGTCTTCCATCTTCAGCAGACAGGCATATCCATACCTGAAAACTATGCTTTGCTTTCGGTCTATCCGAATCCTTTCAATCCCGAGACCAATATTCGTTTTATGATCCCTCAGCCGGGAGAAACACAAATAGATGTCTTTGACCTTAAGGGAAGGAAAGTTCAGGAGTTGTTCAGGGGATACTGTGATGCAGGTCAGCACCATATTCGTTTCAACGCATCCCATCTTTCCGCCGGCATTTATATCTGCCGTCTGCAGTCGGGCGCAACCCGCACCAGCCGGAAGCTCGTTCTTTTAAAATGATCATTATGATATAAAGGAGTTAATATGCATACCCCCTTTCTGAGTGGTAAAAAGGTCGATCTCTGTCCCGTCGGTCCCGACGATATGGAGATCCTGCAAAAGGGTTATAATGACCCGGATGTGCGCGACGCGATGTTCATGTACTTCCCCCTGACCATACAGGATACCGAAAAGAAGATCAGTAAAATGGCGGAAAACGAGCAGGCGATCCAGCTCATGATCATGGACAAAGAAAGCAATAAGGCGGTCGGTCATCTTGCCCTGGTGCGGCCGGACTGGGTCAGCCGCATGATGACCTTTTATATCGTTTTACTGGATAAGAATGCCTGGGGCAGGGGACTCGGTACCGAAGCGACACGTCTGATCGTCGAATACGGTTTCACTATGCTGAACCTGAACCGCATCCAACTGCATGTCAATGCCGAGAATGCGGCGGCCATAGCGGTGTACAAAAAAATAGGTTTCAAACATGAGGGTACGCTGCGTCAGGCCATGTATAAGAATAGCCGTTATTACGATTTCTGGCTGATGGGTATCCTTGCTGAAGACCATACTGTTTTGAATAAAGAATAATATATTTGCTAAAATTCCGTTGTATCGTTTGAGAATATCATCGTAATTTATATATACGTAAAACAGAAGGAAAAACAATGAAAAGATCCCCGTCGCATTTTATTCTGAGGACAATGCTTATTCTCGTTTTATTTACTTTGACCGCCCACGCTTTAGCACCCACAGGTGATCGGACAAGTATGAGCGATCCGAAAGTCAGGACCCGCACGGCTCCATTAATACAATCGGAGTTAAAAGAAAAACTTGATGGATCCACCACCCGTATGCTGGATGAATACAATGATATCTGGGTAAATTATGCCAATGATCTGTATGAGTATGATGGCGCCGGGAATATGATCGTAAGTGTTTATCGGATCTGGGATGACAGCAGCGCGCAATGGCAGAACCATGAACGGAGCGAGAATACCTTCGATGGCAACAGGAACCTGCTTTCCGAAACCGTTTACATGTGGAACGAAGTGGAACTGCTGTGGTATGAACATTACCGCTCCGTATACACTTATACTCCGGACGGAAAAATTTCCGAATGCTTTGACTATCATCAGACTTTTGATGATACCATATCCCTGAGCGGGCGGTCCGAATATGAATATAATGCGGACGGTAACATTGAACGCATTACGAATTACTGGTGGAATGACGACAGCGCCGCTTTTGCGATGTCCGCGAAACAGGAATATGCATATGACGCATCCGGCAATAATACGCAATTTGTCCAATATTACAGATATGATAACGCATGGCAGCCTTCCTATAAAAATGATCTTGCCTTTGACGGCAACGGCAATGAAACCGAACGTATCTATTCTTATTGGGATCAAGATCACTGGGTGCCTCAGAATAGGAATGTGACGGATTATAATGCGGATAATTATCCTGTGGAACGGGTAAGTTACTGGTGGGACTCGGTGGAAAGCACGTGGAATGAAAGTCAGAAATCGGAAAATAGCTATGACACGAATCATAATTTGGTTACCCAGCTTTCATATACATGGACCGGTGCATGGACATTGAACTGGAAAACCGAGGTTGAGTTTGATACGTCGGTGGAATTTTCCGAACTGGCCATGCCGCTCTGGTATTATAATATGTCGCTGAGGGATAACAATAAACGCGTGAGTGAAGCCAGTTATACAAAAGTCACCGACGGCTGGAAAAAAACCTATGAAACCGATTATGATTATTCGACTTTTACCGTGACCGGCATTCGACAGCATATTGCCACGCCGTTTCGCATATTTCCTAATCCCACACAGGATATTCTGTATGTAAATCCCGGCAGGAACAACGATCTGTACACCCTCGAATTATTCAACCTGGCCGGAAAACGCATTGCCTACGGTACACATTACGGGATATCCCAATTACCACTCAATAACCTGCCGCGCGGGGTTTATATTGTTCGCATGTCAACGCATGATCAACTGCCTCAGACCCGGCGTATCATCCTGAAATAAATTATTTTGACAGAAAAAATGAAAAGTCCCGGCATCGATCGGGACTTTTTTTGTGATCATGTGATACCGATTTAGGACACGCTTTCCTGTGTTCATTTTTTTATATTGCCTTTCGTAAAATTACTTATTATAATAACAGGCTTTTTTATGGCGAAGTAGCTCAGTTGGTTAGAGCAGCGGAATCATAATCCGCGTGTCCGGGGTTCGAATCCCTGCTTCGCTACAAACTTATAAGAATGTTGAGTTGTCGATCTCCTTCGCACGCTACGGTGCTTCGGAGATTAAAAGTTGTCGAGATCCACAAAAAATACCATCCTGTAGATACTGCTGTGCCCGCCGAAGCTCCGAAATGTCGGAGCGTAGGAGGGTTATCCTGTCTGAAAGCGATCCCGTCAAAATATAATACTATCCTGTAAATCCTGTTATCCTGTCTAAAAGCGATCCTGTCAAAATATAAAGCCATCCCGTCTAAACACTTGTTATCTTTTCCGTCTATCCGTAAATTTGCCAAAAAGGAAAATGATACATATGGACAATATTGAAGCACTCAAAGCGGTACATACACATTATCAGAGCATTCGCGGCGAAATGGCAAAACGTATTATCGGTCAGGACGATGTCCTGGAAGCGTTGCTGATCTCTTTCTTTTCCAACGGCCATGCTCAGCTGGTCGGTGTGCCGGGACTGGCAAAGACCATGATGATCCAGTCGCTGGCGGATGTGATGGACCTCCATTTCAAGCGTATTCAGTTCACGCCGGACCTGATGCCCTCGGACATAACCGGGACCGAAGTGATCGAAGAGGATATGCAGACCGGACGTCGCAGTTTCCGTTTTATCAAGGGTCCTTTGTTCGGCAATATCATTCTGGCGGACGAGATCAACCGGACCCCGCCGAAAACACAATCGGCTTTGCTGGAAGCGATGCAGGAGCGACAGGTGACCGCAGCGGGGAATACCTATAAACTGGAAGAACCCTTCTTTGTTCTTGCCACGCAGAATCCGATAGAACAGGAAGGGACCTATCCGCTTCCCGAAGCCCAGCTGGACCGTTTCATGTTCCAGTTGCATGTGGGTTATCCGTCCGGCGAGGAAGAAAAAGAGATCGTTCGCAGGACCACCGGTCCGGAGCGCGTTGAATTGAGAACAGTGATCGATCGTGCAGAACTGTTAGGGATCCAAAAGACCGTTACAACCTTGCCGGTGGCGGAGCATATTGTGGATTATGCCGTTGCCATGGCGCGCTCCACACGTCCCGATGACACTCCCCTCGATATCATTCGTGATTACGTTAAATGGGGTGCGGGTCCGCGTGCTTCGCAATACCTGATCATCGGAGCCAAGACCCGTGCGGCTTTACACGGCAAGGTGACACCCGACGAATCGGATATCAATGCCGTTGCACCGCTGGTGCTGCGCCATCGTATTTTGCGGAATTTCAAAGCGGAAGCCGATGGTATATCCGTGGATGATATGATCCGTGAATTAACCCGGGTCACACATGAAAAAACTTAATTATCATCCGGGTGATATCATTCACCTGGGTAATCTGCGATTTCTGGCAAAAACCATTGTGGAAGGACTTATGCTGGGTCTGCATGATTCGCCCTATCACGGTTTTTCGGTTGAATTCTCCCAGCACCGGCCGTACATGCCGGGAGATGATATCCGGCATGTCGACTGGCAGGTATACGGAAAGACCGACCGGCACTATATTCGTCAGTATGAAGAAGAGACCAACCTGAATACCTATATCCTGATCGACAACAGTAAGTCCATGGATTTTAAGGGAAGTGCGCCGGTCACAAAATATCAGTACGCGCAACTCATTGCCGGGGCATTGATCTGGCTGCTGATCCATCAGAATGATGCGGTCGGTATGGCCGTGTTCAATGAAAAAATAGAGGCGCTGTATCCGCCGCGATCCGTCATGAGCTATCTGAATGAATTGCTTGCAGGATTACAGAACACGCAATGTTCCAGTCGCACCCGGGTTGGCGGGGCACTGCATCAGATCACCGAGAAATTGTCACGCAAGGGACTGGCGGTTCTGATCTCGGACCTGCTCGATGACAGCGAGGAAATGATGAAAGGACTGAATCATCTGCGTTATCTGGGGCATGACGTGATGGTGATCCAGTTGCTGGATCCCGGTGAGTGGGAACTGGATCAGGCGCAAAAGCATCGCTTTGATGATATGGAAAGCGGGGAGCATCTTAAACTGGACGTGCGCCAGATCCGGGATGAATATCACCGCAAGATCCGGGATTTTACTGACGATATCAACCGAAGATGCGGAGAAAATAATATTGATCACACGCTTATTCTTACGGATCATGACTGCCGCATCGCCCTGATGGAATTTCTCAAAAAACGCCGGCGTCTCTCCTGAATCTCTCATAATAAATTGTATAACAATAAGATACAGGAATATTCAATTATGTTTTTTTGATATTATTCAGTTGGTTTTCATTATTGAATGATATAATTTTATGATAAGGATAGAATAATTAAAGAGGAGAACAGTGTTATGAAAAAAGGCAAGATGATGACAGGTCTGCTGATAATAAGCGCTTTATTTGCCGGCTTATTATTTGCGAATGATGTCACCTGCATTGCGGTGCATCTGGGAAATCCGGAATACGCTTCCGTCCTGATCAGGGAAGAGTATCCGGGATTCCAGTTCTACACAACGGACGGCAGTTGTTTCTCGTATGGAGACCAGAGCAGCAGATTCGGGAATCCGAACTATCTGAGCGGTCTTTACGGAGAAGTGCCGGAAAAAATGGGTCTTTCCCCCAACTATGGGTGGGGTCTCCCTAAAATCATGATCGTTGGTGCAAACGGTATTATTGCCGGTCATTCGACCGTGACCTCCTTTTACGATGCATTATTTGGTTTTGATGATGATTACGGCGGAGAGCGATCATCCGCTTACAGTAAAAGCATGAAGGCTCTGAGAAAAAATCTCAGTGATGTTCAAAAAGGAAAATATGCCAAAGCGCTTCCGGAAAGTAAACGTGTTTATCTTAAATCCACACCCATTGGTGAACTGGAACCCTACCGGGGTGCAAAAATGGATAAAAAGAATGACGGAATTGTCGGCTGGGAAGTTCCGGATGTCTCTGTTTATGATGATGAAGGAAAAGAACACAAGCTAAATGAACTGTGCAAAGATAAGAACGTCATGCTGGTGTTTTACAGCATGAATGGATTGTTGAGAAAAACCAGCTCAAAACAGGACGGCGCCGTTATTGAAAAAGAAGAATATGGTGATAAATTAAAGAAACCCGAAAAGACGCGCGCGCAAATGCTGGAAGAAGCCGAAAGTCTTGGAAAACTGGCTCAGGCCCTAGCAAAAAGATCGGCCATGGCTCCGCGGCCCGGAGATTACGGCAAGGCTGTTGCCGTGCTTGAGGTTGCAAAATCCCTTCTGGAAGGTAAATGATCCGGTTGTGATATCTTTTAAAAAATACAGAGGCATCTGCATCCGCAGATGCCTTTTTGATTATAGACGGAAAAATTGAATCAAGATTTGTTCTGTTTTCCATAAATTTTGTGTTTAACACGCAGGATTTTCTTTTAATCAGGTTTTTTTTGCGTAATTTATTATATGAATAAACGAATGAAATCCCGGTTGCGCATGTTGTTTCTAGTCGTTCTGACCGGAAGCTTTCTGTTCGCGGCCATTCCTTCGGGATATTACGACGATGCCGACGGACTGAACGGCAGTGATCTGCGGCTTGCCCTGCATCAGATCATCAAGGATCATACGCAAAAAACCTATGCCTATGTCTGGACCGCCTTTGCAACAACCGATCTGAAAGCGAACGGCAAGATATGGGATATGTACACGGATATCGAATTTACCTATGGTGACGATCAGCAAACGACCGGCAGCGTTATGAGCGAATGCTATAACCGCGAACATTCCTGGCCGAAAAGCTGGGCGAACGAGACCTATCCGATGTACACGGATATCTTTCATCTCTATCCCGTGCAGGCACTGGCGAACTCGCACCGCAGTAACCTGCCCTTCGGGGAAGTGGATCCCGCCAAGATCAGCTACACCACGGAAAACGGTTCTCTGAAAGGAGATGCGCGGACCGGACTCGGATATACGGGGACGGTCTTTGAACCCATTGATGAATACAAAGGTGATTTTGCTCGGACCTATTTCTATATGACCACCCGCTATTATACCCAGGACGGCGACTGGGGCAGTTCAGGCATGACGGACGGATGCGAGCTCAAACTCTGGGCCATCGAAATGCTGCTGGATTGGCATGAACTGGATCCGGTCAGTCAGAAAGAGCTCGACCGCAACGAAGCCGTTTACGCTATCCAGGGGAACCGGAATCCCTTTATCGATCATCCACAATATGCCGATCTGATATGGAACGCCCCGAGTTCGGGATTTGAGCCTCCGGAAGCGCGTTCCGCAAGTAATATAGAAACCTATGCCTTTACCGCCAACTGGCTGGGCGTCTCCGAAGCAAGCGGATATAAACTCTATGTTTCGGAGAACAGCGGTTTTACAAGTCATATCAGCGGGTACGGACCCAAGGATGTGGGGAATAAGACAAGCGAAACCGTAACGGGTCTGGCTCCCTCAAAAACCTATTACTATCGGCTTAAAGCCTACAAACCCGGCGAAGAGACCGGCTATTCCGGTATCATTGCCGTGCAGACCGAACCGCCCTCCGGCTGGGTGGACAGCACAAAGGTTTTTTTTTCAGAATATATTGAGGGGACAAGTTACAATAAAGCTCTTGAGATTTATAATGGGACCGGTTCTGATATTGATCTCAGCAAGATCACAATTAAACTTTATTCAAATGGAAATTTGACACCCAATAGTTCAATGGATCTTACGGGAAGCCTTTTAGCGGGCCAGGTGTATGTTGCCGCTCACAACAATGCTGACGCTGAAATTCTTGCTGTTGCTGATATTAAAAATAATACGGTAATAAACTTCAATGGCAACGATTATAATGAATTGTATTATAATAATGCGCTGATCGATGTTATTGGATATTATGGAAATGACGCCAATCTGATCATGGATGTTACCCTGGTCCGTAAATCCGATGTATATCGCGGGAGCGTAGAGTTCGATCTTGGCGACTGGGATGCTTATCCGGTAGATACCTTTGACTATCTCGGCTGGCATGAGGTGGAACATGATACGCCGCTGGCCATCAGTCTGTCGTCGTTCAACGCCACACTGATCGACGGAAGTGTCGTACTGGAATGGTCAACCGCCAGCGAGACGGAGAACGCGGCATTTCAGATCTACCGCAACGAGGCATTCCTGACTTCGGTCAGCGGTGCCGGTACGACGTCCGTGCCCCATGTGTATGCGTATACCGACAACACGGTGCGGCCGGGCCGGCAGTACGATTACCTTCTGGTGGATCTTGCCTACGACGGAACGGTCACCGCCCATTATGATCAAATTCAAACGGTAAGAATTCCGGATACCGGTGCAAATATTACGATTGGCAATGTGTATCCGAATCCGGGAAATCCCAATATGGTCCTGCCAATACAGCTGGACGCGGCGGCGCAGATCACACTGACCCTCTTTGATCTCGGAGGAAAGAGGAAGCAGACTATTACCCGCTCGGTCGATGCGGCCGGTCATTACGAGATACCCCTGGAACTGAACGACCTTCATAGCGGTATGTATCTGCTCCATATCGAAAGCGGGACTTTCTCCGGCACCCGCAAGATTCTTCTGCTTAAATAACGCCATAAAGACTGAGAGACGAAGAGACTGAGTGACTAAGGGAGCAATGATAATCCGTGATCCCTGAACATTGAATTTGAATCCGGAACGGTATATCCCTATATTAAACTCTTAAACTCTAAACCCTAAACTATTCCATATTATATTCAAAACAACGCATAAATCTTTTTGTATTTATTGTTGTTTAGCGTATTTTTCCGCCATGGCAGCACCACGTGGAGAACGACTCATTATCACCTTGCTGGGCCGGCGCAATGTCGGCAAGTCCTCCCTGATCAACGGGATCACGGGACAGGATATCTCCATTGTATCGGAAACACCCGGAACCACTACCGATCCGGTGGCAAAGCATTACGAGCTGATCCCGGTCGGTCCGGTCACCTTTTACGACACGGCCGGTATCGATGATATCGGAGAATTGGGCGAACAACGTGTCAAAGCGACCCGGAGAGTGCTCTGGCGTTCGGATGTGGTCATGCTGGTATTGGACAAGGCCGAGCCCGATGAACACGACCGTAATACCATCCGGGAACTGCAAGGCATGGATATCCCTTTTCTGATCGTATTCAATAAGACCGACACATATAAGCCTTCTGCGACAGCGATCACCGAACTGGATAGCGAGAAGTTGTCACATATATCCGTTTCTTCGCAGAATACCGATGACATGCTTGCCTTGCGCAAGGAACTGATCGCTCTGGTACCGGAGTATTTCAGAAAAGATCCTGTGATCATCGGTGATATTATTCAACCGGGTGATACCGTCTTGTGCATTGTGCCCATCGATCTGTCCGCACCCAAGGGACGCATCATTCTGCCGCAGGTGCAGGTGATCCGGGATATCCTCGACCGCAGCGCCATTGCGATCACGGTCAAGGAAACGGAGATCAAGACCCTTCTGTCACAATTAAACGTAAAACCCGCATTGGCCATTACGGATTCCCAGGCAGTATTGAAAGCTGCTGCCGATGTCCCGGACGATATTCCTTTTACGACCTTCTCAACAGCCTTTGCAAGATATAAAGCGGATCTTCCCATTTTGCTGGAAGGTCTGAAGCATCTTGAGGATCTGCAGGAAGGGGATAGAGTTCTGATCGCCGAAGCCTGTTCACACCATGTGGAATGTGACGATATCGGACGTTATAAGATCCCGCACTGGATCGAACAATATCTGGGCAAAAAGATCGATTTTGATATTGCCGCCGGGCATGATTATCCCGATGATCTTACACCCTATAAGCTTATTATTCATTGTGGCGGCTGCATGATCACCGGACTGGAATTCATGCGACGTATCCGTCACGCGCAGGCCCAGGGCGTTCCGATCACCAATTACGGTATCCTTATCTCTAAAACCCAGGGACTGCTCGAACGCGTCATTCGTCCTTTCGGATATTAATAAACGAGTCTTACATTGAACCGTTAAGATCCATTAAGAAATGGTATAGGGGTGCCATGGCTTCAAAACGTTTTCCTAAAAACGGCACGAGGGACTTAGAGAAAAGCATATCATCCGGTTTACATCGACAGATCAGATACATATTCCTGCGTTCGTACCAGGTTCTGATATCATCGGGTACGTTTGACAGAGCTAAGCGTTTGTAGCGGCGTCCTTCAAGCGAGAACGGAGGATTCCCCGGATAGAATACGATAGCTTTACGGAATACATTTTCCCGGGTTTCGATGCTCTCGCGGAATAGCCGCATGGTATTCGGGGATGCTTCATAATATCCCATTCCAAAGGTATAAGCGTCAGGTTTTATTTCGAACCACCAGGTCGGAATATCATGCCAGTTATTGACCGTACGTTTGAAATTGATCCACATGTTCGTACGGAATATGCGTTTATCATTCGAAAAGCGGATATCGCGGTATATACGGGAGATGGTTTTGCTTACTACGGGCCGCAATTCCAGATAAGGATCAATATGATGCATATAGGGACTGAGGTCCATCACCAGTTTTCGCAGCGGAGTTAAAATGTATGTGTCATAAAGTAAACGGTTTTTTTCGAACCATGCTTTATGATTATGTGTTTCAAGGTCTTGAAGAAAAGTAAGTGATTCCGGATAAAACCCGTCGAACAGCATTGTCGTACTCAATCGATCCGAAGTTTTTTATTGATCTCCGCAGCGCAGAAGTGACCGCTGGCCATGGCTCCGCCGAAACCGCCGCCTGGCATGGTCCACGCGGAAGCAAAATAAAGGTTCTTTATGGGTGAGCGCACTCCAGGCCGGAAAATGAGCGCCTGTTTCGGATATTGGGCAAATCCGTAAGCCGTTCCCTCGGGCGTTTGCAGGTAATGTTTCATGGTCTTTGCGGTGGCGGTCTCAACCCGGACAATGTGCTCACGCAGACCGGGAAATTTACCACACAGACGATCGACCAGCAAGTTGGTCGCACGTTCTTTCTTTTTCTTATACTCTTCATCCGAAAGTCCCTCCCAGTCCTTGTAGTAATCGAACAGGGAAAGCACAACATAACCGGCGCCTTCGGGAAAAAGCTTTGAATCCACCTGCGAGTAGTCGCACATAATGAAGGGCCGGGTATCAAAATCGGAAGCGTGAAGCGCGGCCATTTCTTTCAGTGTGAATTTTTTGGAATCATAGTAATTACACGAATAATAGGTGTTCCCAAGCGCTTTCATTGGCTTATCCATAGCAATATAGACCGTCATGATGGAGGGCCCGACATCCATACCCGCGATTTTTTTCTTTAAGGGTTTTGCTGTCTTTTCATCCAGCAGTTCGTTCGCGACATTCGGGATTGCCGTATTCGCTATGATGATCGGAGCGTATGCGCGTTCGGTCGTTGCCTCCGCGATTTTACCCTTTTTGGAATGATACTCCACCCCTATGGCCTTTCCGTTTTCAGTCAGAATGCGTGTGACCTGTTTGGATGTCAGCACATCGCCCCCATGACCGGAAATATAATCGGCCATCGCATAGGGCAGTTGATGGGACCCGCCCTGAATATAATACCCGCCTTTGCGATAGTAACCGGTCTGGGCTATCGCATAAAAGGCCAAAGAAAGATCATAGGGATCATCATCGTAATAACCGATGTTTGCCAGTAAGATGGACTTGAGGCGTTCGTCATTAAAGCAGCGGTCAAGGAATTTTCCCACATTCCCCAGCATGCTGGTCAGGACCTTCGGATAGAAAAAGGGAGATATCAGCAATGCGAAAAGACGGCCCAGATCGTTATATTTGCCCAATTGCATGATCTTGTCGTGTACCTTGAAGATCGTCTTGAAATAGTTGTCAATACCGCGTTTTTCCTGCGGGAACATCTCTTTCAGACGGCGGATATTATCTTCGATGTCATTCCCGAAAACGAATTCATAGTCGTATCCCTTTATAAAATAAAATTCGGGTGCGGGAACAAAATTCAGTTTTTCCAGCAGACCGCATTTTTTGAAAAAATCATAATGGTCGCTGTCTTCATCGACCATTGCGGTCATATGAAGTCCTGCCTCATAGGTATAAGCGTTCCGCTTAAAAGATGTTGCCGATCCGCCGACCTGGAAATGCTGCTCCAGCACCAGAACGCGTTGACCTTTGCTTGCCAGTTCCGCGCCTGCGGTAAGTCCGCCCAGACCGGAACCGATCACGATGATATCATATGTTTTTTGCATATTGTAGTATAATTCTTTTTGGTGAGAAAATTCAGAGAATTCATTCGGAAAACAAGAAATAATATCACCAGGACATTTGGACACCGGCAGATATTGTCAGTCCGCCGTAGCGTCTGATATCCGGCGGGAGGGGCGGCGGTTCGGGATAGACGGTTTTTATTATGGGAAGGATCTGTTCAATATCCAATGACAGGCTCACTTCATCCCATAGCGGTATAAGCATCTTACATCCGGGTGTCAGGATATAAAAATCATGTATGTAGTAATTTTCAATTAGAATATCCTGCAGGCCGAATTGCAATCGGGCATCCAGTTCAAGATCGGTCCGGGCGCGTGCGATTATCAGGTCCAAGCGGGGGGTAATGATAAAACCTCCCTTTTGCAGCGGATAATCTGCGTAGGCATTGAAAAGGATATAGCGCATGGACCCTGTTGCCGTTCCCTGGTGCGCAATGGGAAGAAATCGGAGAAAATAGCCCAGAACGGGTGTGCTGAGAGACAGGTATCCCTGTAATATGCCCCCGCTGCCCTGTACTTTCAGATCCAGGGGAGCGGATAGCATGCGGTAACCGAAACGCAGCGAGCGGTATGTGCTTTCACCTTCGGCCAGGTCAATGATCTCTACGGTATCGGGTTCATGCGGGAAAAGGATATGTCTCCAGGCCAGCGATGCGCGGTCATGTCTGTATGCGAGCCAAAACATGGAATGTGTATGAAAGCGCCAGGCGGAAAATAATTCCCAGGACAGGGAGTGGCTGCGGCATAAGGTTTCCCGCGGTCCCTGCAGAACCTCGAAACGTCCGGTATTGACATGCGATTCGGAAAGGTCATTCCGGCTGCCCGTAAATGCGATAGAGAAATAAAAGCGATGATCGGGACCATAACCCACATCAAAGGGGAATGTGGCATGGTATAAATGATATTGATTCCGGTAGGGAAGGGTATCGCCGAAAGTAGGTTCGAGCAGATTGAAAAAATAGGTATTGTACGCGCTTATTTCGCTTTTCGGGAATTCCCGGACGAACAGGGTGTCAGCGGATGTGGAATAGCGGTAGCGGATTGCCGGTCCCACATGCACACCTTTCAAGGTGGTATGGAAAGCACATTGAAGATCATGCGCGACCGGCCGGATACCGGTGTACGTGTAAGGTGTGTAAAATGCATCTGCAATGGTATAGACCGAACGGGCCCAGGAAGCGGATACGGCATGGGAGCCATTGCTGAAATGTGTGCTAACACGCTGGGATCGCAGGGTATAACGTGAAAATAGTGAATCCGTGTACGATTCGCGCAAAAGTTCGTGATGAACGGATTCGTATCCGAGACGGGAAGACAGCATGTGCACGGAATCCGGAAAGGAAGGAAAAAGTTCTTTATGAAGAATATCTATCGTGGATGCGGATACATTATGGAAGAAGGGGATCAACAATAAGAAAAAAAAATATTTTTGCATAATACATAATAAGATCAGCCGCCGCGGACGGCGGCTGATCGGAATGTGATTTAAAACTTACTATTTCAATAATGTCATTTTATGATAGGCCTGCGTATTGCCATATTGCATACGGACAATGTAGAGTCCGGTGGCATGATGCGCGGCATTCCAAGTCAGATCGTAGGATCCTGCGGACATGACCTTCCGGTCGATAAGGTCAGCGACCTTCCGTCCCGTAATGTTATAGATCGCCAGACTTACCATGTCTTCATGTGGCAGGTCAAAGCTAATATGCGTTACAGGATTGAAGGGATTCGGATAATTCCCCTTAAGTGCGAATGTCTGAGGTAATATTTCCGGATCGGAAACATTTTGGGGCAGACGGTCCGGGAAAAATCCGGCCATGGATGGATCCGTACCTTCGAAATAGTTTTTCATGACCGTAAGCAGGTTGTCGGGTACATTATCGAACCATGCCGAGAGATTGACATTCTCTTCGTTGATGATCGTGTATGCATCCGGGATGGCAAGATCATTTGCCATCATGCGCATCATATAACTGCCCTGAAAAAGATTCATCATCATGGTGTCGTACACTTCTTCACTCATACCGAATTCATACATCAGCAGTTCAGCATATTCCATGGTAGCTACAACGGTATCTGCAAGATTCGCAAGATGCCACATGCCGACCGCCAGACTGTCGCCAAATTCCGCAAATGCGAGTTTTCCTTCAGGAGTGAAAGCAAGGAAATTCGGGTTTGCAGCCTCAAGGGCATAGATAAGATCAAGCGGTTCTTCGATGTTGGAGAGATTAAGATAATTCGGGTCAAGGCTAATGTCGATCATCCTGCTCACTTCATCATAGATATGTTCAAGACCGTTCTTGATCGCGACGAAAGCATTCTCGACAAAATAGGTGACCTGTACGATCCCGTTGGTAACCTGCGGTATAATGTAAACCGGATAGACAAGATCGCCTTCCGCTACGGTTGTACCGGGAGAGGATCGGTTGGGGTCTTTGACCAATACGGTATATACTACATAATTCTTATCATTATAAGCTCTGTAATGATGGTCCAGATGATTGCGTATGAGTGCGATCTCATCCGAATAATCCAGGTTATCCCAGTCATAGTTCATGAACAGACTATCTACCCGGCCACCGTCAACCAATGCGGCGATCATTTCACCCTGATCGGCAACATCCATCAGCATATCGGAAAGGAGAATATAACCGATCCCGGTGTTGGCTTTTACATCATTCGGATCTGAAAAGAGCCTTGCTGCATAACCGCCGGCGAGGGTCATAAAGTAATTTTCCAATTGAGCACGGTCGTAACGCGGATCAATGACCATCTCCGGAAGGATCTGTCCGATAAAATCAGCCGGCAGACCGTTCGGGAAAATATCCCGGAAGGTATAGACGTATGGATCTTCCTGCCAATATACATCAATGTAGGTCCTGTATAAACCGTAATGCAGATTCTCAATGATACCGACGGGACGAATATCCAGATCCTCTATCGAATAGACCTTTCCGCTCAGCATCGCTTCGATCTCGCCAAAAACAGCTTCGATATCCTTAAAACCGATCTCCAGTTCCGTATATTCATCGATCGGTATTGTCCAGGATGAATCAACGATGGACCATATCGAATAATTATCGAGAGTGTCACAGACGGATTGCAGGCTCTGCATGGCAAGGATCAGCGTATCTATACCATAGTTGACATTCCCATATCCCCAGTCAAAGATATGTCCCATGCCGATATCCAGATAATGGAGGGCGTGTTCCATATATCCGATCGCGGCATTGATGGACAGGAAAGAATCATGATATAGGACAGCAACCAGGGATGTATCATTGTGATAACCGGAAAATCCGTCATACCATCTTTCCACGCGTGCGATCCTAAACTCAAAAGCTTCTCCGTTTTCAACAATGTCTTCAAACTTTGTACCTGCCATGCCGGCAATTTCCATCATTTTGTTCAGAGTGGCTTCCAGATGTACCTTGGTCAGTTCAACCCGCTCTTCAAAATGAATGGGAATGTCATTAAGCATAAGGACCAGGGAATCGGCCATGCCTTCTGTCATGTAGGCATAGAGATTATCGATCAGGTCATACTGGTTCTCCACATCCATAAAGATCGAATCCAGAGATATTCCGATATAATTGGACAGATAAGCGACCTCGAACAACATATCCAGGATGATCTCCATCTGGAATTCTGCAGCATTGGTCACGGTATCGCGCATTGCGAACAGGTCCAGAACGAATAAGCCTGCCTGACCCTTGCTGTACAATTCCGGATGTGTAAGCCAGTCTTCGTAGACCGCTCGCTGACTATCCAATGATGCGGTGATCTCTTCCTGTGAGAAATCATAACGGTTCAGGATCAACATATCAAAACCCTGCGGCGCAATGGCCAGCAGACCGGTAATGAAAGTTAATCCTACAAAAAACAGCAGAAATTTTTTCATTATTGACCTCCCTTGTCTTCGTGTTATTTATACTAATAGAAAAGTATTAGGAAAAACTGACAGTGGCAAGGAAAATATTTACGAAATATTAATAGTACCTTGTTAAAACAGATAAGCATGCTCATCGTTATATACATGATTTAGAATACAAGAAGAAGATATTTGAGGGCGCTGAATTCATCAAAGAAATGCAGGGATTCCTATTGTTTGATGATCCACTGAAAGACTTCGGAACCGGTTAGAACGACAAGTAATACAACCACCGCCGCTATAAACACACCGATAACGGTGGCTATCATAAAATGTTTTGGACGGATATCCAGTATAAAAGCGGCCAAAGCTCCCGTATATACCCCGGAACCTGGCAAGGGAATGCCAATGAACAGAGCCAATCCGAGTTCTCCGTATTTTTCGACCTTAGGGCGTACTTTTGTCTGGACTTTCCGGAGTGAATGTTCATAGAGCCTGTTAAATAAAGGGACTTTAATAGCAAGATGAAGAAAGGCACGCAGGGCAAAATATACAATCGGTCCGAGTATGATATTAATGATGACAACCATAAGAAATGCGGTATACCAGGGGATACCCAGCACCAAAATGGCATAGGGGAGGCTTGCGCGAAGTTCAAGTGTGGGGATCAGAGTGATCAGTATGACCTGAAGGATATCATTTGCTGTCATGCTTTTCCTGTCGATAAGTTTTAAAAAACGAAGCAATATACATAAAAATGAACCCGAAAGTCGAATCAAAATATGTCATTTTACTTTGATGCGCTTCCGGATAGAGGGTCGGGATTGGGATATAAGCGAAAGGCACACCGTTCACGGCCAGTGCGATCAGGGATTCGGATTCAAAAATAAACCCATGAAGAGAAGACAATCGCCAGGAATAGTAGGGGCGTGGGATCAGACGAAAACCGCACTGCGCATCGTAGATCTTTCGTCCCGTACGCAGGGAGATAAGAAAGGCGGAAATGGCGTTACTTAATTTGCGATGCAAAGGCATTTCCTTACTGCGTTTCCGGGTGCCGAGCAATACCGCATCCGGAGATCGCCGATGCATATCCAGAAAATCACGAATATGTTCCGGCGGGTGCTGTTCATCGGCATCCATGGTAATGACATAATCCATATTTTGCGCCGAGGCATATGCAAAACCACGTTGAAGTGCCGCACCTTTTCCCCGGTTTTTATCATGCCGGATCACAGTCACACCCAGATCACGCGCGATATCCCCACTTCCGTCGGTAGAACCGTCATCCACAACTACGATCGTAAGTTGGGGATAAGGACTCAGTCCGTTAAGAACCGTTGCAAGTGATGAAGCACTGTTGAATGCGGGGATAAGGATCATACCGTTCATGTTCAAATATACGCAACACGGATCTTAAATTAAATGTATTTCGGGAAAAAGCACAAAAAACAAAAAACCCTCCGCGGAGGAGGGTTTATATATTTACAATTGTCTTTTAAATAGCTGTTCGAAGTTTTAGAACCATACCCGGTTTAATGCGGTTATAGTCGGTTCCGAGAACATCCAGGTTGTCTCGCAAAATGATGATCCAGGCATAGGAGTTACCATAGACCTTTTCAGCGATGCACCAAAGGTTTTCACCTTTCTCAACCGTATAGTCTACATACTCGTAACATACTTCAACGGCCTTTGACGCTTCTTTTTTCAGAGAGAGCTCTTCGTAGGGGTAGATCAGATCAGGATTGTCACCGATAAGTTCATAGTTCCAGTCCCAGATCGAACGCCACATCGTAACAACGCCGTATTCTTTTTTAGCGATCTTGGTGAGATAATCGTTCGGCTGGATCATATATTTTACCCAGACACTTTCAGGAAGGGGTTCATATACTTCCGGCAATTCTTCGACAACCTCTTTTTCAACAACTTTAGGAGCCTTTTCGACTACTTTCGGAGCCGTATCTTCAACAACCGGCGTTACCCTGGGTGCCGGAGGCGGGGTGTCTTCAACAACTTCTTTCGAACCGCAGCCAATGAGCATGAACATGGCTATAACGATGGCGACCAATGGTAAGATGCGTTTCATTATATTCTCTCCTAATAATTTTTTCATTACCGGACGAAGTTAAATCTTATTCGCCCCATTGTCAAGCATTTCTCAATGAATGTAATAATATTTCTGCTATCTTAAAGGGTGATTGACGTTTATTTGTTTCCGAAAATAATGCATCACGCAAAATATCACGTTTTTCCCGTGTCCAGAATGCTTCCGAAACGGCGCCGTCAACAAGCTGAATGACCTTGTTCTTAAGACGTTCATTCCGAATGTTATCCCAGTTATTATGCTTGATCAGCATGGCCTTATAATCCTCCAGTGATGCCAACACAAGATCAATACCCTTCGCTTCGGTAGCAATGGTCTTTATCACCGGTTGCTCCCATGGCAGCGTGCTGTAAGTTCTACGTAAACCGATTAATGATCGCAAGTTGAGCACCATGGCTTCGACTCCATGCCGGTCGGATTTATTTACGACGAAAATATCACTGATCTCCATGATACCGGCCTTCATGGCTTGTATATCATCGCCCGAATCGGGTACCAGAACGGTCAGGGTAACATCTGCAGCCTGTGCTATATCAAGTTCAATTTGTCCGACCCCGACCGTTTCAATAAGAATGATATCAAAACCGTGACCATCGAGAATATCACAGACATCATGGGTTTTCATGCTGAGGCCGCCGAGACTGCCGCGGGTAGCCATTGAGCGGATATAGACATTTTCTCTTGCACTGAGCTCGTTCATGCGGATGCGGTCGCCCAAAATAGCACCACCCGTAAAAGGGGATGAGGGGTCAACCGATATAACGGCTGTTTTTTTGCCCGCATCGCTGTATGCCGCTGCAAGGCAATTGACCAAAGTGCTTTTCCCGCCGCCAGGAGGACCTGTTACACCGATGCGAAAAGCATGATTCCCTTTTTTCCATGCCGCATCCAGCAGTCGCTCTGCACCGGAAGCATTATTTTCCACAATGCTGATCTCTCGCGCCAGTTTTTTTATTTTATCTGCATGTTCAGACATTGCTGATCTCGGCATCATAGGTAATGGAGACGGCCCCTTTTAGCATATTGGCGACACTGCAGTATTTTTCATGACTTAAGGATGCGGCGTGCTCCAGGTCACGCAAGGCTTTCTCCCCTCCGTCCGAATGCAGAATGAAATGCAGATGAATGTCGGTGAAAGACTTCGGATGTTCATCGCGTTTTTTGCCTTCGATCCGGATATCGAGATGGGAAAAGGGTGTGCGTTTTTTCTTTAATATGGAAAGGATGTCCATGCCCGTGCAGCCGCCAAGTGCCTCCAGTACCATTTCCATCGGCGATGTTCCGTCACCGTTACCGCCGGCCTCTTTGGATATGTCGATCATCAAACGCTTGCCGGTGGATGATTCGGCCGTAAATGTCAGATCCTGTTGCAAGCTTGTCAGCTGCACATGTACCGTATTGCCCATAGCATACTCCTTTTTCTAATGCCGGAATATATCAATAAAAAAGAACAAATTCAAGGATTCGGGATGGAAGTTCATAAGAATAATACTGATATGAAACGGTCCCGTAAAAACCTGAAAACCACATAAGATACAGAAAGTAAAAAATATTTGCATTGAACATAAATGTTATTATATTTGACGGCTTTTTAATGGGTTGTCGTCCAACGGCAGGACATGCGGCTCTGGACCGTAGAATCGGGGTTCGAATCCCTGCAACCCAGCCAGAGACGGCGCGTTCGTCTAGCGGTTAGGACGCTGGCCTCTCACGTCGGTAACACGGGTTCGAGTCCCGTACGCGCTACGCAAATTGACAAGATGCGCCCGTAGCTCAATTGGATAGAGCGTCTGGCTACGGACCAGAAGGCTAGGGGTTCGACTCCTCTCGGGCGTACAAAGGATCTGCCATTGGCGGGTCCTTTTTGTATCTGAACAAAAAATATTTATTTGAAAATGAATCGTGGAAGCAAATACTTTCCGGGTCAGCAGTTCGAACGTACACACCGAATAATTATTACGGCACGATATACTATTAATGAAGAAAGTGGAAATAGAGAAAAAGCAGTATTAAAAAAGCTATTATATGCCAGATCAATGTGCGTCGCGGACGGCGTTTTTGGTGCAGAGGGTTAAAATGTAAACGCTTATCGTCATCGGGTTCTTTCAGGATCCATCGGGAGCGTCGGATGGGCTGCGGCATAGCTTCTTCCTTGTTTTTATGAAAGTTCGCAGGTTTTTACCTTTTTGTCAAGGCTTAATATCAAACAATTTTATTTGTATTTTTTTAATTTGTGTTTTTTACAATATGTGGTTATATTGCCAAATGACAACGCGAAAGGTATATTCATGGATACTATGAACAAGGACAGGCTGGAGTCGCTTTCCGCAAAATTCAAGGCTATGTCCCATCCAACCCGTCTGTGGATGGTAGAACAATTGATCCGTGAAGAACACAGCGTCTGTGATTTTGTTGTAGCGCTGAAACTGGATCATTCGACCGTCTCCAATCATCTGTCCATCTTGAAGCAGGCATTTATCATTGAAGATGAAAAACGCGGGAAACATGTCTATTACTCCCTGCGGGCCGACTGTATGACGGATATCATTCGCTGCATGGAAGAAAAGATCGGAAATATAAGATAATTAAAAATAGTGAAAGGATATAAAAATGACTAAAAACAGAAAATCAGGCAAAATTTCCCTGCTGATCGCCCTGTTCTTATTTGCTTCCGCAATGACGCTTTTTGCATGTACATCCGGTGACAAAGCAGAATCGGATAAGGCCGGCACAGCATCAATGGCTTCCGCTAAACCGTCCGAAGCTTTGCCCAGAATGCAGAATTTTAAATCACCGACCTGTCCCCCTTGCCGGGCGATGGAACCCTTGCTCGAAGAACTGTCTGTCGAATATGCCGATAAGTTCAAACTGGAGATCGTGGATGTATCACTTCAAGAAAATCGCAGTCTTGCGATGCAGCATTCCATCCAGTATATTCCCACGCAGATCTTCTATGATGCGGACGGAAAACAATTGTTCCGGCACACGGGTTTCTATTCCAAACAGGATATCCTGAATAAATGGAAAGAACTTGGTTACGATATGCAAACCCAATAATAGCGTACCGAATACGGAAAAAATAGAAAATGAGAAGCGGACATTATTGTTTGCTTAATAAATAAGAGACCTGCGTTACGCGGGTCTCTTGTTTATAGAATACAGATCTGACAATGTTTCAGTTATTCTTCATCCGGAGGAGTCGATCGGATCGAAAGCAGGGGAGGTGAAGGTTTGAATACCCTCTTGATCATAGGTAAAAAACCGCTTTCGGTTTTTTCGATCTCTGCTTCGGCTTCTTTGAGGACCCCGGCCCACATCGTGGCAAATCCCGGATGTTTTTCGAACATAAGGTGAATGGCTTTATCATATACATATAATACATGCAGTTTGTCACGTCCGGGCTTTTCTTTCAGTACGCCGATCGTCGATCTGAGGTTTTCGATGGTTTTGCGCTGAATGGCAAGATCCTGCTGTACCGCCTCATTCCCCTTTGCCGAAATATTCATGTGTGTATGTAAGTGACTTTTTAGTTGTTCGTTTTCTTCGACAAAGTTTTTTATCTGCATTTTTGTTTTAATGCGTGCCTGTATCCAGACAACCAGGCACAACAGCAGACCGATCGCCAATCCTATCAGCAGTGAATAGAGTGAGAACGAGATATTATCCATCTGGTGTCCTTTCAAATTATTATATAAATTCAATGTACGAAAAATTATCAAATATTGTCAAGATGGAATATCAATTCTTGTGGATAGAAAATTATACGAAAATGAACGACAAAGATCACGTGATCAGTTTTTTATACCATATGTTCATACTCTCGATTTTACCGGAGATATTGGTGTTATTGACCAGTCTGCCGCCATACTGATAAGCACATTTGGCAAAGGTGATATTCATGCCGGGAGATGCTGCCCTGGCAATAGTAAAGACCAAAGGAATGGACTGCTTCATCATCATTTTTTCCATATGTTTCAGCAGGTGTACCGCAAAACCATATCCCCGCCATTCCGGAAGGGTGGCAAAATCCGTCATTTCGGCATGCGCGGCTGCGGGATCCTTCTCTGCCGAAGCCAGAGCGATCAGCTGTCCGTCGGTCTCAATACCAAAATAATCGACATGACCCTGCATGGTCTTTTTAAGGTAATCCGGTTCGTGAATGGGAAAAGGATAGGAGTGAAAGACCGTTTTATATATTTCGGCCATTCTTTCTAGGTCTTTTTCATTACATGCCCGAAGATGAAAGCGTTTCTTATCAAGTTGTGAGAAGCTTGCATTGATCTTGCTTTGCGCCAATCCGATATTGCGTTCGTAATTTTTGAGATCCGCTTCGATCTTACGCTGATCATTTAGAAAATAAGCAAGGAAAAGACCTTTTTCTTTATTATTGTAAAAATCCGGTATTTCAGCTTCGATCGTAAAGTCTGCATCTAAAAAGACCTTTGACCGGGATGCCGGTAATTTGGCAAAGATCTTACCGTATCCTTTATCTTTCCCGAAAGCGATCAGACGCTGCGGAAGTGTTTGAAGGTTTTTTTCTTCGGCTTTCATAAGATAGATGCGGTCATTGTAGGGACCGTGTTGTATCTTCGAGCCGCATTCGAGTGTTTCGATCTTATCGTATTTTTTTGTTGTCATAGGATGGTCACTGTTTTTTTGAATTGTTTCCATTCCGCCTTTTGTATCTGGCATTATTTGCAGGTACCAGGGAGATGGTCTTGTCATAATCTGCAAGCAATTTTTCAATTCCCACCGCCTTGTATTCTTCGGCATCATCCAAAAGCAATTCCAGATCACAGCCGTCACAATTACGGTCACAGAAATAGGGTTCGTAAGAATCGGGTTCTTTATAGATCGAGATAACACCTTCATAGTTACGGAGTACGACCTTATTGGTCGACCAGGAAATGAGGTAATTCGGCATGACCGGGATCTTACCGCCGCCGCCGGGTGCATCGATCACATAGGTAGGAACGCACAGACCGCTGGTGTGACCGATGAGACTTTCCAATATCTCAATGCCTTTTCCGACAGGTGTGCGGAAATGACCGAGTCCCTCGGAAAGATCGCATTGATACAGGTAATAGGGACGGACGCGGTTATAAGCCAATTTATGGACCAGTGATTTCATGATGCGCGGGCAATCGTTCACACCTGCCAGGAGGACCGACTGGTTACCCAGAGGGAAGCCGGCATCCGCCATTTTTTGCAAGGCGGTTCTGGATGATTGTGTTAACTCACGCGGATGGTTGAAATGCGTATTGATCCACAGCGGCTGATGTTTTTTCAGCATATTGATCAGGTCATCCGTGATCCGGTAGGGAAGAACGACCGGGGTGCGTGTGCCGATGCGAATGATCTCCACATGTTCGATCTTGCGTAATTCCGTCAGGATCCAGTCCAGATACTCGTCCGAGAGAAGAAAGGGGTCGCCTCCGCTCAGCAGAACATCCCGGATGCGCGGTGTTTTGCGGATATATTCAATCCCCCTGAGGATCTGCTTTTTTCCGGGTATGCTGTCCTTATCGCCCACCTGGCGTTTGCGCGTGCAATGACGGCAGTACATGGCGCAGGTGTTGCTGACCAGAAAAAGGACCCGGTCGGGATAACGGTGTGTCAAGCCCGGTACGGGACTGTCGGTATCTTCGCTCAGAGGATCGTTCATGTCGGTTTTTACCACATTCAGTTCATCTATGACCGGAAAGCTCTGTTTGAAGATCGGGTCGTATTCAAGATTGTCCGTATTGATGAGAGAAAGATAGTAAGGTGTGATCGACATCGGAAATTTTGAAGTGATCATCTTATATTGTTCACGAATATTCTCCGGTACTTTGATGCCCAGCAATTGTTCAAATGTATCCAGATCGCGAATACTATGGCGGATCTGCCATTTCCAGTCGGTCCAGTTGCTTTTTTGTGCACCGTCTATTTCGTCAATGATGTGTTGTTGTTGTTCTGATATCATGATCCCTCCGTGATTCGTGTATTGTTCTTGCAAATATTTTCTATATGTATCTCGATCAATCCGGTAATACGTTCCAGAGAATTGAGGATGGTAATTTGTTCGGAGACGGGCAACAGAAGCAGAGAATCCGATACTTTATTTTCCAAAGGCAGGGGTGCTTTCGTAAGTATATCCTTTCCCGTGGAGCTGATCTTTAAATATACTTTTCGGCGGTCCTTTTCCGAACGTACGCGGATCACGTATTTTTTTGCTTCCAGCCGGTCTATTATCCCGTTTACGGTACTTTCGCCCAGATTAATGGTTTGAGCCAGATCTTTCAGTATCATGTCATTTGATTTTGAGAGGATATCAAGACACAGCATTTGGGGTGTCGTCAGCCCAAATTCCAGGTTCAACCTGCGTGAATAAATGTCCACAGCACGCGTAATGCGCCGTAGCGACCGAAGTATACGCTGCTCATAGTTTTGTTCTTTATCCATGTAATATTTTCCTTTTATATAATATTCGTACACGAATCATTCGCATAGAAAGATATATGCCTGAAGTCAATATGTCAAGTCATTATTAATCTTTTCCGGACACAGCAGCCCGGATAAGTTTTTCATGAAATAAAAAGCTTGACATATAGAAAATAAAGCACTATACTTAAATAGTAATCGGAACGATTATGAACAATGAGACAATTAAAGTGAAACGATGATGGAAAGAACAAACACATACAGGAACAGCAAACAGCGCCGGCGCGTCCTGGAGGTCCTTCGCTCAACGGACAGGCATCCCACGGCGAACTGGATCTATGATCAGCTGAGAAGCGAATTTCCTTCTCTGAGTCTGGGAACCGTATATCGCAATCTTGGTATTCTGCAAGAGCAGGGTTTGGTAGTTCGTATCGCCTCCGGCAGTACGTTCGATCGGTTCGATGCCGTTGTTGTTCCCCATCCGCACTTCCGTTGCCTTTCATGCGGTAATGTGTACGACATAAAAGGCAGCGATCAATTTCAGTTCCTGAAACCCGGTGACCATTACTCGGGTCACATGATCGAAACTGTGTTCATTGAATATCGCGGGGTCTGCGCATCCTGCCTTGAAGACGGAAAACACTTGAATTAAGTGTCTTCCGCGGCTTTTGCTTTGAGAGAGCAGCGATTGAAATTTTGAAGAATAAACCGGAGAAAACCCTAAGGGTTTCTTCAATCATTAAGATGAAAGGGATTATCATGGAAGAACAAGTAAAAGAAAGCTATTCGATGCCGCTGATCGGCGATGACGCGCCGGCTTTTGAGGCCGTCACCACACAAGGAAAGATCAAATTTCCAGAAGATTACAGCGGGAAATGGGTCATTCTTTTCAGCCATCCGGCTGATTTTACGCCGGTCTGCACCACGGAATTCATGACCTTTGCCAGCATGCAGGATGATTTCAAAAAACTGAATACCGAACTGATCGGTCTGTCCATCGACAGTCTGTACGCCCACATTGCCTGGCTGCGGACCATCAATGAAAAGATCGAGTATAAGGGAATGAAAAATGTGGAAGTCACCTTTCCGGTCATTGAAGACATCAAGATGGACGTCGCCAAAAAATACGGAATGCTGCAGCCGAACGCTTCCAGCACACAGGCGGTACGTGCCGTATTCATTATTGACCCGAAAGCCAAAGTGCGCGCGGTGCTCTATTATCCGCTCTCGGCAGGACGTAACATGGATGAGATCAAGCGCCTGATCCTGGCTTTGCAGAAAGCCGACAAGGACGGCGTGGCAACCCCGGCTAACTGGCAACCCGGTGATGATGTGATCATTCCGACGCCCGGTTCCTGCGGTGCCGCAAAGGAACGCGTAGAAAGCAAGGAAGAAGGCAAGTACTGCCTGGATTGGTTCCTGTGTTTGAAGAAGGACAAAGTATAATAATTTTGTTCCAATAACAAAAAGGCTGTCGTATGGCAGCCTTTTTTTATTTATAAAAAAACTTGACTCAAGTTTTGATTCTTTTAATTAAGTACGATCCCGGTATAAAAAAATATTGCACATGAAATAGTATTTGGCTATTATACCAAATACGCCACAACAAAGGAGGCGCTTATGGATAAAAATACAAAGGCATTATACGAAGCCAAAGCAGTGGTATTCAAAGCATTGGGACACCCTACCCGTCTCTGGATGGCGGAGCAACTGGCAGACGGCGAACGCTGTGTCTGTGAATTCGTCCGCGAGATCGATGCGGATTTTTCCACGATCTCCAAGCATTTACTGATACTGAAACAGGCGGGGATCGTGGAGGACGAGAAGCGGGGACAAAATGTTTATTATAAACTGAAAGTGCCTTGTATCCTGAATTCCATGACTTGCGTGGAAGCGGTCCTGGCTTCACAATTACAATCAAAGATGGATTTGCTAAAATAACATATTAATTCAATATTGAATGGAGATTGTCAATGGTCAACTGGAAAAGCGAATGGAAAATACTGGCAACCATCGGAGCCGTCTTCCTGGCTTTCTTTTATTTGCCGGTCGGGACCCCGCGTTTTGACAACGCGATCATGGAAGCCTTGCATCTGGCCAGATGGTACGCACAGGAACACGTGCTGCTCTGTCTGATCCCGGCCTTCTTTATCGCCGGTGCGATCGCGGTGTTCGTCAGTCAGGCCTCGGTCATGAAATACCTGGGCGCCAAGGCAAAGAAAGTCGTCGCCTACGGCGTAGCCTCGGTATCGGGATCGATCCTGTCGGTCTGCTCCTGTACGATCCTGCCGCTGTTTTCCGGTATCTATAAAATGGGCGCCGGACTGGGTCCCGCAACGACCTTTTTATATTCGGGTCCGGCAATTAATATCCTCGCGATTGTGCTAACGGCCCGCGTGTTGGGTCCGGAACTGGGTATTGCAAGAGCCGTGGGGGCAATTGTATTCAGTATTATCATCGGTTTGATCATGCAGTTCCTGTTTCGCAAAGAAGAAGCGGAAAAAGCTGCCGCGCAGATGGCCATGCCGGAAGCGGAGGTCAAACGTCCGCTCTGGCAGAATGCACTGTATTTTGCATCGCTGGTCGGAATTCTGCTCTTTGCCAACTGGGGAAAACCGGATCAGGCAGGCGGTGCATGGGCTGCGATCTATAACGCCAAATGGTTCCTGACCGCCGGGTTCTCCGCCGGTCTGGGACTAATGCTCATCTTCTGGTTCGGCATGAAATGGTGGAAAATAGTGATCACTGCCATCCCCGTGACACTGTTGGCAATCTTTTTTCCGGAACAGCCGCTCATCGCTTTTACCGCCGGTGTGATCGGACTCTCCGCATTTACCAGTACGGATAAAGGTGAAACGTCCGAATGGTTCGAATCCGCATGGGGCTTTGCCAAACAGATCATGCCGCTGCTGCTGATCGGTGTCCTGGTCGCGGGCGCTTTGCTGGGTCGCCCGGGCAATGAGGGACTCATCCCTTCCGAATGGGTGTCCAAAGCGGTCGGGGGCAATTCGCTATGGGCGAACTTCTTTGCTTCTTTTGCGGGCGCCTTCATGTATTTCGCGACTCTGACCGAGGTGCCCATTCTGCAGGGACTGATCGGTAACGGCATGGGGAAGGGACCCGCACTGGCGCTGCTTCTGGCCGGACCCGCACTGAGTCTGCCGAACATGCTGGTCATACGCAGTGTATTGGGAAATAAAAAAACCGCCGTATTCATTGCGCTGGTGATCGTGATGGCAACGATCAGCGGGATGATCTACGGTGCCATATTTGCATAAAAAGGAGATGAGAAATATGAAGATCCAGATCCTGGGCACGGGTTGCCCGAAATGTAAGAAACTGACGGATAATGCCGAAAAAGCGGCTTTGGAACTCGGCATTGAACACGAGATCGAAAAAGTGACCGATATCAATGCCATCATGGCTTTTGGCGTGATGATGACACCCGCGCTGGCCATTGACAATGAGGTGAAATTCGTGGGCAGAGTACCGGGCGTGGAAGAACTGAAAACCATTTTGCAGAAATAAAAGTTTTCTGCTTAACAACGATCTGAGGAGGTTTAGGCTTGAAAAGGAACAATAAAAAATTACCGGTCATTTTTATGATCTTGATCTTTAGCGCACTTATGCTCATTTCCTGCGGGAAAAAATCACAGGGAGTCCCGAAACTGCTGGACCTTGGAGCGGATAGTTGCGTACCCTGCCAGATGATGGCACCCATTCTCGATGAACTGCGCGAAGAGTACCGGGGTGTGCTGGATGTGGTGTTCATTGACGTCTGGAAACCCGAGAATCAACAGGAAGCGGTCAAATACGGAATCCGGGCCATTCCCACGCAAATATTTTTCGATCCACAGGGAAATGAATTATGGCGGCATACCGGTTTCTTGTCCAAAGCAGATATCCTGAAAAAATGGAAAGAACTGGGCTATGATCTTAAACCCGTAAAACAGCAAGATATACAGGATTGTGCTACGGGTTGCGGTAATCTGCCGGAGGGCCGTGTTTGCGAATGAAAAAAGTAAGTTTTAAAAAGATCAAGGATCTGTTAAAAGTCCTGCTTATTTGTTTTGCACTGATCAGTGTGGGCTATATGCTCGGGAAGAACTCCGCAGAAGGTAGGAATTCCGAAAATGAAATATCCTCAACAGATAATTATGTTGCCGTTTATTATTTACATTCCACTTTCCGCTGTGAGACCTGCAACACCATTGAGTCCATGACCAAAGCACTGCTTGACCGGGAATATCATGAAGCCCTTGAGGATGGCAGCATCCAATGGAGGGAGATTGATTTTATGAAGAATACCGCATTGGCGAAGCAATTTGACATTGCCGCGTCCTGTGTGGTGGTCGCCGACATCCGGGACGGTTCGGTTCTGCGCTACCGGCGCCTGGACGAGGTCTGGACCTTATTGAATGATCGGTCTGCTTTTGATGACTATATCCGTACAGCCATTGAGACTTACCTGAATCCGGAGGAGAGATCATGACGGAACTTGCCATCTTCACGGCGCTCTGGCTGGGCATTCTGACCGCCGTCAGTCCCTGCCCGCTGGCAACGAACATTGCCGCCATCTCCTTTATCGCACGTAAAGCGGGACGTAAAGATCATGTTCTTACTTCGGGACTATTATATGCACTTGGACGCACACTGATCTATGTGGTGCTGGGTGCGGGTATTGCTGCCGGTCTGCTGGCAAATGCGGAAGTCTCCCGCTTTCTGCAGAAACACATGAACGAGATCCTGGGACCCGTGCTGATCCTGCTGGGAATGGTGCTGCTGAACTGGCTGGGAGCGGGCGTATCCTTTACCTTTAAGACCGACGGTATCCGCGAAAAAGCCGAAAAAGGCAGTGTTTTGCTTGCCCTGCCGATCGGGGCGCTTTTTGCGCTGACCTTCTGTCCCGTTTCCGCGGGTCTGTTCTTCGGCGGACTGGTACCTCTGGCTGTCAAAGAAGGAGCTGTGGTGATCTTTCCGCTGGTCTATGGGATCGGGACCGCCCTGCCGGTCATTCTTTTTGCCTTTTTGCTGGCCTTTGCCGCCAAGTCCGTAGGAAAAGTTTTTAACAGTCTTACACATATCGAGGTCTGGGTTCGCAAGATCACGGGTGCGGTATTCATTATGGTTGGCATTTATTACACATTTGTCCATATTTATGGCATAAACTTAAAATTATAATTATTTTTTAACTTACTGAACGGAGAATTCCGGATAAAAAGTTTGACGATCG